>ENA-OSAE01000161-OSAE01000161.1-marine-sediment-metagenome-genome-assembly--contig:-NODE-161-length-47710-cov-42.083391_pt1 | contig 47710 bp, 55 predicted proteins | sample MGYA00237870_ERZ529317 | MGnify/ENA primary metagenome ERZ529317 (study PRJEB26369, sample SAMN03142812) | marine sediment metagenome | biome: marine; feature: borehole; material: sediment... | reverse complement strand
ATTGACCGGATTGGGTTTGCATGACATTTAACTCAACTAAAATGGAGAAGAACCTATTTTTTTATGTACAAAAAAAGGAAAAAATAATTTCTTTTTGAAGAGGATATTGAAGAAATTTATCGAAATAAAAAATAAAATGTAATGAGAAGGAGGTTAGAAGGAATTTGAAACCTCTTTTTTTTAAGACAGATATTTTTGAAAAAGTTTTAAATGTCTACTGGAAAAGGAATGAAGTCATATCTCAGAACATTTCCAATGTGAACACTCCTGGCTACAAAGCAAAACGTGTGGTATTTGAAGAGAATTTCAAGCACGTTTTAGGTAGAAAAAGGCTGGATTTGGTAAAAACCGATGAAAAACATCTATCAGGAATTGATAACAAGCTGGATTACAAAATCATTGAGGATTCATACAAAAGCATCAGGAACGACAAAAACAACGTGGATATAGACAGAGAAATGGCGTTGCTGGTGAAAAACCATTTGAAATACAATGCCCTAATCCAGCTATCATCCAAGGAATTAAAGCGATTAAAGGATGCCATTACAGGAGGGAGAAGGTAAATGAGCTTGTTTTCATCTATCGATATAAGTGCATCAGGCCTGACGGCAGAAAGGTTGAGGATGGATATAATTTCAAACAACATTGCCAACGTAAATACCACCAGGACAGAAAATGGACAGCCATACAGGCGAAAGGTTCCTGTTTTTGCAGAAAGAAGGGGAAGAGATTTTTATAGTTTGCTGAAGAACTCCATGGGTAAAAGGAAGAATGTGGGCAATGGTGTAAAAGTTGTGGGAATAATGGAGGATCCATCCCCATTCAAAAAAGTTTATGACCCTAATCATCCCCATGCTGATGAGAATGGGTATGTCAGCTATCCAAATGTTAATATTGTTACTGAGATGGTGGATATGATTTCTGCTGCAAGGGCATATGAGGCAAATGTGACTGCAATCAATACATCCAAGAGTATGTTTATGAAAGCTTTAGAGCTTGGTAGAATTTAGGAGGTTTTATGATGATAAACCCAATCAAACCGACTTCCTTAGAATCGAGTTCTGAAAACACCAGGACCTTCCACAAGGGGCTGGATTTTGGTGAACTGCTGAAAAAATCCATTTATAAGGTAAATCAGTTGTTAAAAGAATCCGATGAAATGGCTAGCAAATTTATAACTGGTGAGGTGGAAAATCTCCATCAAGTAATGATAGCTGCTGAAAAAGCTGATCTTGCTCTTCAACTTACAATAACAATAAGGAACAAGCTTCTTGACTCTTATAATGAGATCATGAGAATGCAGATTTAACTTGGAACAGCAATAGGTTTGGAAGGAGATAATCCATGCCAGAATTCTTAAAAAAACTAGCGCAACAGCTGAATAAACTGTGGAACCAGACAACGAAGGAACAAAAAATAAAAATTGGAATCATTGTATCTGCTACTTTGGCTGGAATGATTTTATTAATCATGTTTACTACCAGAACCGAGTATGTTCCTCTTTATTCAAATATTCCCATAGAAGAAGCAGGAGTTGTTGTGGAAAAGTTGGAAGAGATGAATATTCCGTATAAAATTACAGGGCAGGGTAAAACGATAATGGTTCCTTCAGCGGAAGTATACAGGACCAGAATGAAGCTGGCAAAAGAAGGTCTTCCCCGGGGTGGTACCATTGGCTTCAGCGATGTGCTGGAAAGGGCCAATTTGGGCACCACTGACTGGGAACGCCGGGTCCAGTATAATCAGGCTTTACAGGGAGAACTCACCAGAACCATTGAGGGAATTGCCCAGGTGGAAAAGGCAAGGGTGCACATAGTTATACCGAGGGATACCCTGTTTATTGAACTCCAACAGAAACCCGCAACGGCAGCGGTGTTTTTAAAATTAAAACCTGGATACCGGCTTAAGCCTGAACAGGTAAAAGGAATAATACATCTTGTATCCCATTCAGTAGAGGGATTAAAACCCGAAAATGTCACTGTTATAGATGTGAATGGAAATATATTATCCCGAGGGATTTTAACCGGGGAAAAGGATTTAAACATAAATGGAATGCAGGATAAATTGGGGCTTCAGATGGCTTTTCAGGAACGGCTGGAGGACAGTGTTCAGACTCTGCTTGAACAGGTCTTTGGCCCTGGAAATGTGGTTGTAAGAGTAAATGCACAACTCAATTTTGACCAGAAAACCATCGAAAAGAATTTTTTTGAACCTGTCACGGATGAAGAAGGTATTATTAGAAGTATTCAAATGCTGGAAGAAAGCTTTCAGGGAAGCGAAAACCCGAGAGCTGCTGGGGAACCGGGTGTAACCAGCAATATTCCCACATATGAAGGAATAACCGGCGAGAATCAGAACTATGAAAAAACGGAAACAATAAAAAACTATGAGATAAACGAGATTAGAGAACATCTGGTAGTTTCTCCTGGTAGTGTTAAAAAACTTACCGTTTCAGTAGTAATTAACAAAGAACTTACCGAAGAAGAAAGGAACATTATTGCTGATATCGTAGGTTCATCTATTGGCTATGAACCTGATAGAGATACAATAACCGTTGAGGGTATTGCCTTTGATACCTCCCTCCAGGATCGGATAAATGCCGCTATGGAGTCAGAATCACAGCGCAGGGATTTGATTTTGAAGGGTTCTGCTGTAGCAGTAGTCTTGCTGTTAGGTTTCATCATTTTCATGGCGATCCGGCGTAACAGAACCCGAAGAGCCAAACAGGTAGTGAAGGTAGACACAGCTTATACTCCTGAAATTAAAAAGGATATGATAGAAGAATTAGAGGGCTTAACGGATGAACAATCGAGAGAGTATAGAGAAGTCAAAAGATTGGCTTGGAACAAACCCGAAGATGTTGCAAAACTGTTAAGAACATGGTTGAACGAGGAATAGGGGGTTTTAAAATGCCGCGCAAACAAAAACTGTCTGGAAGGGAAAAGGCTGCAATCCTTCTAGTAGCCCTCGGTCCTGAACTTGCTGCAAAAATATTCAAGCATTTAAAAGAAGATGAAATCGAACAGCTAACCCTGGAGATTGCTAATTTACAAAAAATTCCGAGTGAAGAGCAAAGGCGAGTAATTGAAGAGTTTCATCAAATGTGCCTTGCTCAGGAATACATTGCCCAGGGCGGTATAGATTACGCCAAAGAAATCCTGGAAAAGGCTTTAGGGTCTCAAAAGGCTATGGATATTATAAACAGATTGACTGCATCCCTGCAGGTTAGGCCATTTGATTTTATAAGGAAGGCTGAACCAAGTCAGTTGATTAATTTTATACAGAACGAACACCCTCAAACCATTGCTCTGATTATGGCTTTTTTACGGCCAGAGCAGGCTTCTCAGCTGTTGTCAGCCCTGCCTCCTGAAAAGCAGATTGATATCGCTAAAAGGATTGCAACAATGGATAGAACTTCCCCAGAAATCATCCAGGAGGTTGAGAGGGTTTTGGAAAAACAGCTGGCATCCCTTGTTACTCAGGATTATACCGCAGTGGGAGGTATCCAAACAGTTGTTGATATATTGAATACCGTTGATAGAGGAACAGAGAAGAATATTATCGAAGCCCTTGAAAATCAGGATCCCGAGCTGGCTGAAGAGATTAAGCAGAGGATGTTTGTGTTTGAAGATATCGTGCTGTTGGACAACCGTTCCATACAGCGAGTATTAAGAGAAATAGACAACAAGGATCTGGCTCTTGCTTTAAAAGGTTCCAGTGAAGAAGTGAAGAAAATCATTTTCAACAATGTATCTAAAAGATTGAGGGAAATGATACAGGAAGACATGGAATACATGGGACCTGTACGCCTGAAGGATGTGGAGGAAGCCCAACAGAAAATCGTTAATATAATCCGTAAATTAGAGGAGACAGGAGAAATAATTATTTCCCGGGGTGGAGGTGATGAAATAGTTGTCTAGAATTATAAGAAAAGTTTACATAGATAATAAGAAAACTTTCAAGCTCACAGTCTCAAAAGCCAAAGAAACCAAAGGTGTGAACAACACGGTGTTGGCTGTTGATAACGATTACTTTGATTTCAAACATCGGAGTGAAAGGTTGGTACAGGAGGCATATAAAAAAGCAGAAAAGATAATAAAAGATGCAGAAAAGCAGGCAGAGAAAAAAATAAAACAGATTGAAGAGAAGCTGCATACCATTAAAACCCAGGCTTATGATGAGGGTTTCAAAGCTGGTTTTGATGAAGGAATAAAAAAAGGCATTCAAAGGTATGAAGCCGAAATAAAATCACTGGTAGAATTGAAAAAAGATGTGTATATGGAAAAAGAGGAGATGATAAAAAACACCGAAAAAGACTTAGTACTTCTGGCTGTGAAAATTGCCGAAAAGATTATTCAAAAAGAAATAGACAGGGATGACCAGTATATTTTGAGACTAATTAAGGACAATTTGCAGAGGTATTATAACAACACGAAGGTCCTGATAAGAGTTTCCGATAAAGATTATGATACAGCACGGCAGAATGCTCAAAAGATTTTGAAAGAACTACCCAGTATTAATGAGGTGGAATTCATAAGGGACATTACTCTGGAAAAAGGCTCGTGTATAATGGAAGCCCCCTCTGGAAATGTAAATGCCAGCATAAAACAACAATTGGACATTTTAAAGGCAAAACTTCTGGAGGATTTTCAATGAAAAAAAAAGACTATATCGATTTAAGCAAGCACATAAAAAAAGTAGAATCTATCAATCCTGTAAAAAGGTATGGCAAAGTTAAACAGGTTATAGGCTTAACGATTGAATCTCACGGTCCATCGCTGGAAATCGGCCAGTTATGCTGCATAAAGCGTTTTGATAAAAAAGAAGACATCCTTGCCGAAGTAGTTGGTTTTAAAGATGATAGATTGGTTTTGATGCCTCTGGGAAGCATGGAAGGCATAGGTTCAGGAAGTGAAGTTGTTGATAAAGGAGAAAAGTTCAAACTACCAGTAGGTAATAAGCTTTTGGGAAGAATACTGGATGGTTTAGGGAGGCCGATGGATGGCAAAGGGCCTGTTGAAGCCGAGGACTACTACCCCGTAATCAACAACCCACCTCATCCTTTGAAAAGGGAGAAGATCAGAGAGGTTATTTCCCTGGGAATCAAGGCTGTTGATGGGCTGATTACTTGTGGTAAGGGTCAGAGAATGGGAATCTTCTCGGGAAGTGGGGTTGGTAAAAGCACTCTTTTGGGCATGATAGCCCGTAATGCTGAGGTGGATGTAAATGTTATTGCTTTAATAGGTGAACGAGGCAGGGAGGTCAGGGAGTTTATAGAAGATGATTTAGGAGAAGAAGGTTTGAAAAAATCCGTTGTAATCGTTGCCACATCTGATAAACCTGCCCTGATTAGAACCAAAGGAGCTTTTGTTGCTACCGCTATAGCCGAGTATTTTCGAGAGAAGGGCAAAGATGTTTTGTTATTGATGGATTCTCTCACAAGGTTTGCCATGGCCCAGAGAGAAGTAGGGCTTGCTGCAGGAGAACCACCCGTTGCCCGGGGTTATACTCCTTCAGTTTTTGCTGTTTTGCCCAAACTTCTTGAGAGAACTGGTACTTCAAACAGAGGTTCAATAACGGGTTTGTATTCTGTATTGGTTGATGGAGATGACCTTGATGAGCCCATATCTGATTCTGTTAGAGGAATTCTGGATGGCCACATTGTATTATCTAGAAGCCTAGCCAACAAGAATCATTATCCAGCGATAGATGTGCTCAAGAGTGTAAGCAGATTGATGCCTGACATTGTAACGCAGCAGCACATGGAAGCCGCTTCAAACATTAAAAAAATCCTTGCTCAATATAATGAAGCTGAGGATTTGATAAATATCGGAGCATATTCCAAAGGGAGCAATAAAGATATTGATTATGCCATCGAAAAAATCGATTTAATAAATGATTTTTTAAGGCAAAAAACAAAACAAAAGGTTTCCTTTGATGAAACCCTTGACAAAATGTTTTCTATTCTGCAATGATTATGATTACAGAGGTGAGAAATGAAAAAGTATGGATTCAGGCTAGAGAGTTTGCTGGATTACAAAACTTCATTAGAGAATAAACAAAAACAGGAGTTCAGCAGGGCTTTAAAGGAATACACTCTTCAAAAAGAAATCCTGCACACTCTGAAAACCCAGGTTCAATCAAAACAGGAGGATTTTTTTGCTAAAAACAAAAAGATTAGAGGGAACCAGTTGATTCAGATGAACTTTTGGCTTGATGGTATGAGAAAGAAGATAAGGGACCACAAAAAAAAGGTCGAAGAAGCTGAAAATCATCTTTATGCAACAAAAAAGGAAATGTTCAAGCTGATGAGGGAGAGAAAAACCCTTGAAAAACTAAAGAAAAAGCATTTGGCATCTTTTAAACGAGAAGTCATAAAACAAAACCAGTTGATAATAGATGATAAAGTTTCGTTTCGGTATTTCTTAGATAACCGGAAGGAATGATGGAGAATGACAAAATGGAAGATAATAGCCTCGATGGTAATAATCCTGATAATATTTTTGCTGTTGGGATTTGTTCTGGTGTATACAGGAGTTATAGATAACACTCTTCTTAACAGTTTTAGAGAGAGAATGCATACAGTGCCCGTAATTGGAAAAATATTAAAACCAGTGGAAAATGGAGAACTGAGTGAGCTTGAAAGGGAAAAATTAAAATTACAGCAAGAAAAAAAGTTATTAGAAGAAAAATGGCAGGAACTCAATAAAAAGCTTCAAGAACTGGATTATCGCCAAAAACTTTTAGATGAAAAAGAAAAGGCACTTAATGAAAAGGAAAGGGAAATCAAGGTTTTACAGGATAAATTGAAGGTTGCAGTAGAAAGAATCGAAGAATTAACTAAAATGTATGAGGAGGTGAAACCTTCTAAAGCAGCACAAATATTCAAGCATTTGGATAATGAGCTAGTTGTAAAAATTTTAAGGAACATGGATACAGAGTATGCAGCGGAGATTTTCAATAACATGGAATCAGAACAGGCTGCCGAAATTACTCGTTTAATGAACAGCAGGGAACAGTCAGCACAAAATCAGTAGAAAGGAGGTGAAGCTTTGGTTGTAAAGGAGGTTGTTGAAGAAGTTCAAATAAACAGCAAAGCAGCAAAAAAGGAAGAAACCAAATCATCGAAAAAAGAAATGTTTGCAGCAGAAATTCTTAAAACAGAATCAAACTTAAAAAACATCAAACAACTGGAAAAAGATATCCTTTATATCCTTCAAACCCTTGCAAACCTGATGCTGATGGATCAGGGCCAGCTCATGAGAACTGAAACACAGAGGGGATTTAAGGCGTCGGATGAAATAGCTGATTTGCAGGGGAAAGCTGACAATTTAATGCTTATCAAGCTGTTGAATCAGATAAAACAGCAACTGTTGTATCCAGGCCATAGCCAGGCTGTGGAAAAAGCCTTTAACAAAATCGTGAAGCTTGAAAATGCAAAAATTCTGAAAAGGAATGTGCCTGATGAATTTAAAAAACAGCTCCAACTGCTGAAATACAAATACAATGAATTGTTAAAGGAAAAAAAGAACATTAAAATCCTGGTCTCAGATTCAGAAAAAACAATCAAGCAAAAACATGCTGAGTCAGATCTTGTTACAGGCATGGACGGGATAAAAAGAGCCGCAAACTTTAACTTTAAAAATCAAACAAGCCCCTTTAATAAGGAGTTCATATCCAAAAACGGCTTAAGTAGCAAACAGGCCTCTGAAGCAGTAGTTTCAGACAAATTTTACAGCAAAACGCTGGAAAACAGAGAAACCAGAATAGATGATCTCGAATTACAGCATAACCCATTTAAAAACATGCTCAACCAGAGCAGCAAACTGTCTGACATTAAAACACTAAAGATTTTAAAGGACGTTGATGCCGAAGCTTTTAGGGAAAGCACGATAGGCAAGCTGGACAAAAGCATCATGAATCAGATTGTTAAAAAAGTTGATATCGATAAAAATACGACTACGACCCAGATCAAGATAAATTTAAAACCTGAGACACTGGGCAATGTCAGGATGAACATAGTTTCTGAAAATGGTATTGTAAAGGTAAGCTTTATTGTAGAAAACAAGCTTGTAAAAGATATTATTGAAAATAATTTGAATCATTTAAAACACAACCTTCAGAACCAGGGAGTCGCTGTTCAGGAGTTTAGTGTTGAAGTGGATATAGGTCAGGACAGCTGGATGTGGGATCTGCAAAAACACTATAAGTATAATGTTAGACACAATAAAAAGCTTGCAGGAGAAGCACTGAATAATATGAGCTTGAACGTATTAATGGATGAATACAGCTCTGTTAATCTGTTTGTGTAAGGAGGTGTCAGGATGTCTGAAATTCAAAACATAGGTTCGAACAGCACCGCAGCAAACAACACGGTTACTCCAGATAGTTTACAAAACCTAGGGAAGGATGACTTCTTGAAACTGCTTATTACCCAACTGAGAATGCAGGATCCTTTAGAACCTTTGGAAGACAAGGAATTCATCTCACAAATGGCCCAGTTTTCTGCGCTGGAACAGATTCAGAATCTAAATGAATCTTTTGATAGTTTCAATAAAACTTTTGTTGCCTTTAATAATTCCATTAATAATTCCCTTTCTAAACTGCAGTCTTTGAGCTTCATAGGGAAGAAAGTGGAGTTCAAGACGGGCGATGGCGGCACTGTTAAGGAAGGTGTGGTAACAGGAGTCAAGTTTGATGAAAGCAACCTGATTTTAATGGTTGAGGATGGAGAAATTCAACTTGCGGATATTGTTTCAGTAAAAAAGCAAGAGGAGGTAGTGGAAACTGGTCAGGAAAATCCAGGTCAACAAGCAGCCGATAAGTGAAGTTGTTCCACAGAGGCCTCAAAAAACAGAGACAGAAAAGGTTCCAGGAGATTCTTTTAAGGATATCTTAAACACTCAGCTTGATAAGTTGAAGTTTTCAAAACATGCTTTGCAGAGATTGCAATCGAGGAATATATATTTTGATAAAGATGATCTGAAAAACATCTACGATGCTGTTGACAAGGCAGAAAAAAAAGGGATCAGAGATTCATTGATTTTAACTTCAAAAGCGGCGTTGATAGTAAGCATACAAAACAGAACCGTTGTCACGGCTGTTGACAAGACAAACATAAAAAACAATGTGTTTACAAATATTGATGGAGCGGTAATCCTTTAAAGGGCTGGACCTCTGAGAGGAAGCCCTCTAATCCCTGAACGACAGATGGGATTACTTCACTCTTAAAAAGGAGGTCATTTTAGGTATGTTGCGTTCAATGTTTGCAGGAGTATCGGGTTTGAGAAACCACCAGATCAGGATGGATATAATTGGAAATAACGTTGCCAATGTTAATACAATTGGGTTTAAAAAGAGCAGAGTAACCTTTCAGGAAGCCTTGAATCAGACCATAAGGGGAGCATCTTCCAGTCAGGGAAACAGAGGAGGAACAAATCCCCAACAGGTTGGACTGGGAATGACTATAGGGAGCATTGATACAATTCATACTCCTGGTAGTATTCAGACTACAGGCAAGATTACGGACATGGCAATAGAAGGAGATGGTTTTTTCATACTGGCTGATGGTGAGGACAAGTATTATACCAGGGCTGGTAACTTCGATTTTGATGAAGAAGGGAACCTCGTGAATCCTGCCACTGGTTTGAAAGTCTTGGGGTGGGATTTAAGAGACAATGTGAACATAGAGAGGACTGCCCAGAATCTGCAGTCCATTGAAATCAATAAAGGTGAACCCATTAGTCCCAAGGCTACGGATAATGTGAAAATCATGAACAATCTGGATGCAGGAGCATCTACCGGTGATACTTATACTACTTTTGTTACTGTTTATGATTCCCTGGGGCATGAACATGAACTGCAAATAGATTTTACTAAAGGCGCTAACCCCAATGAGTGGGACTATACTGTGAGTGTACCCGGGGGAAGCGGTAGTATTGTGAGTGGTGACACTGGAGGTCTGGGGTTCACTGAAGGAAAATTCGATAGCGACCATCCCCATACTAATACACCAACTTTTGAGTACGATCCCGCCAATGGAGCAGCCAACATTACCATTGATTTTAATTTCGATAAGGTAACCCAGTTTGCTTCAGATACAACCGTTACACCTTACAGCCAGGATGGTTATCCTGCAGGAACTTTAAAAACAATTTCAGTTGATACGACGGGTACCATTACAGGAGTGTTTAGCAATGGAATCAACAAGAAACTGGCCCAGGTAGCTATGGCAGTTTTTGATAACCCAGGTGGCCTGCTGAAAATGGGGCAGAACCTTTACAAGAATTCAAACAACTCGGGAATGCCAAGAATAGGAACAGCGGGTACAGGGGGCAGAGGCACCATATCCCCCGGATCCCTGGAGATGTCAAATGTGGATATTTCAGAGGAGTTTGTCAACATGATTATCACCCAGCGCGGTTTTCAGGCAAATTCCAGAATAATTACAACTTCTGATGAGATGCTCCAGGAATTGATTAATTTGAAGAGGTAATATTGATGGCAAATAAAATAAGGAGGGTATTTCATAATACCCTCCCCTTTCAAGGAGTATTCGAGGATGATTAAACTAACAAAGTTGAATGGCAAAGAGTTTGTTTTGAATTGTGAGCTTATAGAAACTGTAGAATCGACTCCTGATACCGTAATAACCCTGACGAATTCTAAAAAGTTTGTTGTCAAGCAGTCCATTGAAACCATTATCGACAGGGTTATAGAATATAAAAAGAGAATCTATCTGGATACTCACTAAAGGGCGAGGGGAGTGTAGTCTGTGGATATAGCTACTGTAGCTGGGATCGTAAGCGGAGTAATACTTTTTGCTGTTGCAATGTCTACCAATGGCTCGATATTGGATTTTGTAGATTTTCCTTCTTTTCTAATTGTCCTGGGAGGCACGGTAGCCGGCACACTAATAAATTATCCTATCTATAAGGTATTAGAAGTAATAAGGATATTAAGGGTAGTTTTTACGAAAAACACAATTTCACCGACGGAGATCATAAAAAAAATAGTTAACTTCGCAGAAATTGCCAGGCGTGAAGGTCTTCTGGCCTTGGAGGATGCAGCTTATCAAGTTGAGGATGATTTTTTAAAAAAAGGTATTTTGTTAATTGTGGATGGAACAGATCCCGAACTTGTAAGGAATATACTGGAAACAGAACTGGCTTTTCTTGAGGACAGACACAAAACGGGTCAGAGCATTTTTGAGACCATGGGTGCTCTGGCTCCTGCTTTTGGAATGATTGGAACCCTGATCGGTCTTATAAGGATGCTCAGGAACTTAAACAATCCAGAAGCTATAGGCCCAGGAATGGCTGTAGCCCTGCTTACAACCTTTTACGGAGCTCTGCTTGCGAATTTGGTGTTTATACCTGTAGCTGGAAAATTAAAGATAAGAAGCAATGAAGAGATTCTTAATAAAGAAGTTATGATTGAAGGAATGTTATCCATTCAGGCAGGAGAAAACCCCAGGATAATAGAAGAAAAATTGAAAGCTTTCCTGGCTCCCAAAATCAGGGAATCCCTTCAAGATGAAAAAGGTTTGGTTCAGGGCGGTGAAATGGAGTGAGGCGGAGAAGAAATTCTGAAGAAAGCTCTGCTAAAGGCAGCCCAGCTTGGATGATGACCTATGGTGACATGGTTACTCTCATACTTGCTTTTTTCGTGCTGCTGTATTCCTTTTCTACCCTGGATGTGGAGAAGTTCAAGATGATTATATCTTCTCTTCAAAACACCTTTGGTGTGCTGGAAGGGGGTCAGACGTTCGATACTTCTGAGCTTATTTCTGCTGGTTCTCAAAGCATTTATATAAGTAAACAGTCCCGGGAAGAATTGGAGTTTAGAAAGATATTTAATGATTTTACTGAATATGTAGAAATAAAAAACCTTGAGGGCAAAGTTAAAATAGATATGCAGGAGCGAGGCATTGTTATACATATAATGGAGGGTGCCCTTTTTGATAGTGGATGGGCTTACATACGTCAAGATGCTCAGGAACTTCTTGATGATATAGCGCAAAAATTAAAAAAAGTAGATAAAATTATCAAGGTCGAAGGTCATACTGATAATGTTCCGGTTATCAATCCCAAATATCCAACCAATTGGGAATTATCTGCAGCTAGGGCTGTTAATGTTGTAAGGTATTTTATAGAAAAACACGGAATAACACCATATAGATTGGTAGCGGTGGGTTACAGCAAGTACCGGCCTCTGGTACCGAATACAAGTGCGGAGAACAGAGCATTGAACAGAAGAGTAGATATTGTTATATTAAAATCTAGGGAATCAGATTGATTGATGAGCTTGGAGGGATGATTGTGGCTGAAGAAGCAAAGAAAAGCGGATTTAACACAAAAAAAGTATTGATACTGGTTCTGGTTTTTGGGTTGTTTTTGGTTGTAACAGTTGGTGTTGCATACATGGTGGCTGTAAAGGTGGTAGTGGATGAAAACAAAACAGAAAATCCCAAAAACAGCGAAGTAGAGGAAAGAGGTATTCTGGTATCGGGAGGGGAATTCACTACAAACCTGAAGGATAAAGGCATTATTAAGATCACACTTGAGTATGAAGTTGAAAATGAAAAAGTAAAGGAAGAAGTTGAAGAAAAAAGTCCCATAATAAAAGATAAAGTTATTTCAGTGCTTAGAAGTCAGAAATATGACGAGGTGAATGGATACATGGGAATGGAAAACCTGCGTTCAAGCATAAAGCAGGAACTAAATAAAATATTGCAAAAAGGCAAACTGATGGAAGTCTACATAACTGATATTATTGTTTTTTAAAGGAGGAATGGAAGTTTGTCAAATATTCTATCTCAAAGCGAGATAGACTTGCTTCTCAATGCTTTGTCTACCGGAAAGATTAATGTAGAGGACATAAAAAAAGAAGATGAGGCTACAAAAGTAAAAGTATATGATTTCAAAAGACCAAACAAGTTTTCTAAAGAACAATTAAGGACATTAAACATGATCCATGAAAAATTTGCCAGGTTGTTGACCACCCAGTTATCCGGTTATTTGAGGGCTCTTGTAAAACTGGATGTTTTTGCAGTTGAACAGATGTCGTTTTACGAGTTCATCAATTCCATACCCAATCCTTCCATCATAGCAACCATTGATATGTCGCCATTAAAAGGATCATGTTTACTGGAAATTAATCCCAGCATATCCTTTTCTATTATCGATAGACTTTTGGGTGGTCCAGGAGAATTCCACGATAAGCCGAGGGGATTAACAGAAATTGAGAGGATAATCATACAAAAAGTTTTAAGAAATATTCTTGCGTCACTCAAAGAATCGTGGGAAACTCTAATCGAACTAGAACCCACTCTTGAAGGCATAGAAACCAATTCCCAATTCATACAATTGATTTCACCCAATGAAACGGTTGTAGTAGTAACCCTTAATGGTGTAATTGGTAAAACTGAAGGTATGATCAACCTGTGTCTTCCCCATATAGTGTTGGAGCCAATTTTACACAAGCTTTCTACCAGGTACTGGTTTTCAAACACAAAGAAAGAAAGAGATTCCTATAACACAGAGGAACTGAAAAAGAGATTGAAAAGAGCAGAACTGCCTGTCGTAACAAAGCTGGGGAAAGCGGTTATTACTATACGAGATTTTTTGAGTTTAGAACCAAATGATGTGATCCAGTTGGAAAAAAAAGCAGATGAAAGCGTTGAAATCTGGATACACAACAAACTGAAGTTTTATGGCCAACCGGGAATTTATGGTAACAAAATGGCTGTACAGATAACGGATATTGTTGAGGAGGAGGAATAGCTCTTATGAGTGATGAGAATATTTTATCCCAGGAAGAAATAGATGCCTTGTTAAATCAAAAAATAAGGGATCAAGATGACCAAGAATTAACACCAGAAGAAAAGGATACATTTGGTGAACTAGGGAATATTTCTATGGGGACTTCAGCCACAACCCTCTATACGCTTTTGGGGAAGAAAGTAAAAATCACAACACCCAGAGTATCCGTTACAACAGTAGAAGAGTTGAGAAATGAACATCCCGTTCCTTTTGTCATAGTAGAAGTCAAGTATACTAAGGGTTTGGAAGGTACAAATGTTTTTGTAATAAGAGAGCGGGATGCCAAGATAATAGCTGACTTGATGATGGGGGGAGAAGGGAAAGCAGAGGGAGAACTGGATGAAATAAGATTGAGTGCTGTAGGGGAAGCAATGAACCAGATGATGGGAAGTGCAGCCACTTCAATGTCTCAAGTCCTTAACAGAGATATAAATATATCTCCTCCTTTGACAAGGCTTGTGAATCTCGCAAAAGACAAACTGCCATTTTTTGAGGTAGGGGAATCCGATAAAATTGTAAAAGTATCATTTAAAATGGAAGTAGAAGGCCTAATAAGCAGTGAGATTATGCAACTCAGTCCGCTACCGTTTGTCAAGGGTGTTGTTCAGGAATTGATGGATATTCAGCAAGCAGCTATAGATTCCCTTCAGGGAAAGACCGAAGCAGCTGTTGAACGGGAAGTCAAACAAGAAGAAAAAGCTGAACCTCAAGAGGAAATGGGTATTCCCATAAAAACGGTAAAGTTTGATCATCTTGAAAAATCTCCTTCTAGAAAAGCTGCAAACAAAATCGATTTGATTTTGGATGTGCCTCTGGAAGTTACAGTAGAGCTGGGTAGAACATCAAAAAAAATAAAGGATATCCTGGAATTTGGCCCGGGATCAATCATCGAACTGGACAAAATGGCCGGTGAACCTGTAGATATCCTTGTTAATGGCAAGTTTATTGCAAAGGGCGAGGTCGTAGTTATAGACGAGAATTTTGGTGTTAGGATAACTGAAATTATTACACCCATTGAGAGATTAAATAATTTGCAATGAAAAGGGGGATAAAAATTGAGTAAAAAAATATTAATAGTTGATGATGCAGCCTTTATGCGAATGATGATTAAGGATATTCTAACTAAAAATGGTTATGAAGTTGTTGGAGAAGCCGATGATGGGACTGTAGCTGTTGAAAAGTACGAGGAATTGAAACCCGACCTTGTTATAATGGATATAACAATGCCCGAGATGGACGGCATTGAAGCAGTAAAAAAGATCAAAAAAAAGGACCCGGATGCCAACATAGTAATGTGTTCTGCAATGGGTCAGCAGGCCATGGTGATCGATGCAATTCAGGCCGGTGCAAAAGATTTTGTAGTAAAACCTTTCCAACCTGACAGAGTGCTGGAAGCCGTAAAAAAGGTTTTGGGCTAAAGGAAGATGGTAAAGTTGATAAACATCTTTAATGCTTTTAAAGTATTGTTGCTTGTTTCAGTTATAATTTCAGGATTAGTATTAAGCGGCTTTATGGGCCAACCTGATTTAAAAGAACTGCAGCAATATGATATAGAGAAGATTGAAAATTCCAGTTTTAATTTTCCATCCCTTTTAATAAGAATACTCTTTTTTTTAATGGTGTTTGGAGCAGTGGCCTTTTTAGCCTACCTGACTTCAAGATTTTACGGTAAAAAAGCAAGGAGTTTCATGATCGAGGGCAGCAGGTTTATAAAGGTCATTGATACAATTTCCTTTGGTAGCAATAAAATGCTGGTTGCGTTAAAGTTCCTGGATGAAATCATTTTAATTGGAGTAGGAGAAAAGGATATTCGATTAATCCACAAGATAAAAGACCTTGAAGGAGATTTTGATATAGAGGAAGAAGTAATTGAAAAAAAGCCCATTGATTTTAAAGATTATTTCAATAGCTTAAAGAAAATTTTTGGTAAAAAGTCTGAACACAGGAATGATACACAATTGAATAGCCAAGTAGTTAACCTTCAGAAAAGAAAGGATCTATTTAAAAAAAATGGCCTTCTTGGAGAGGATGAAGATGAATTCAGGAATTAGTACGAAAGTTATAGTAGTATTTTTGATGCTGTTGGTAGTTTTTACTGGAACAACTAAAGCAGCCATTCCCCTGCCCAGCTTGAATATAAATATACAGGAATCAGAAGCACCTGAAGATGTTGTCTACAGTCTGCAAATACTGTTTTTAATTACAATAATAGCTCTTGCACCAGCTATTCTGATCATGATGACTTCTTTTACAAGAATAATTGTTGTATTGGCTTTTGTAAGAAATGCCCTTGGTACCCATCAAATGCCTCCTAATCAAGTTTTGATTGGTTTGGCTTTGTTTTTAACCTTTTTTGTTATGTCTCCGGTTCTATCCAACATCAATGAACATGCTCTCCAGCCCTATTTGAATGGAAACATAAATCAGCAGGAAGCTCTTTCTAATGCATTAACATATTTAAGAGAATTTATGTTTAAACAAACCAGGGAAAAAGATCTAGCCCTTTTTGTAAAGTATGCTCAATTAAATAGAGTAAACAGCCTTGACGACATTCCAACTCATGTTCTGATTCCGGGGTTTATCATCAGTGAATTGAAGACCGCCTTTCAAATGGGATTTATCATTTATATACCTTTTTTGGTAATAGATATGATTGTTGCCAGCACTTTGATGTCTATGGGAATGCTTATGCTGCCCCCTGCAATGATTTCACTGCCATTTAAAGTCTTGCTTTTTATTATGGTAGATGGTTGGAACCTGGTGGTTAGATCTCTTTTGCTTGGATTCAATTAAAATGAGGAGGCAGGTTAATGACGGAGGAATTTATCATTCAATTGGCTCAAAAGGCCTTATTAACTTTGCTTTTAACTGCTGGTCCAATGCTGGGTTTAGGCCTTCTGGTTGGTCTAGCAGTTAGCATTTTCCAGGCTACCACCCAAATCCAGGAACAGACATTAACCTTTGTACCGAAAATCATTGTTGTGCTTGGCTCAATCGTAATCTTCGGCCCATGGATGTTAAATACCATGTTAGAATTTGCTTCCAATTTGTTTTTGAACCTCCATACTTATATTTATTAGAGGGATGTGAATGGATGTTATTGAAAGGGTAATAGATAATATACATTTAATTTTCATTGTTTTTTGCCGCATATCGGGTTTTTTTTCCATACTTCCCATTTTTGGCAGAAGAACGTATCCTGCAATGGGCAAGATAGTGCTTGCTTTTTTTACATCCCTTATTTTGCTGCCGATGGTAAATGATGCTGTAAACATACGGGTTGATAATCTATGGTTGTATACAGCGCTTGTTTTCCATGAAATAGCCATAGGATTTGTTTTGGGATTTGCTGTTTATATTATGTTTGTTTCTATATACATTGCAGGGCAGATGATAGATATGCAGATGGGGTTTGGAATAGTGAACGTGCTGGATCCTCAAACAAACATCCAGGTTCCGATTATGGGAAATTTTTATTACATACTGACTCTATTAATATTTTTAACCATTAACGGTCATCATATTCTGTTATTGCAAATAATAGAAAGCTACAGGGTGATTTCCCCTGGAGAAGGTATTTTTAACGAAGCACTCTTGTGGAGCGTTGTTAAGATTTTTGGTCAGATGTTTCTTATAGGATTTAAGATTGCCATGCCGGTTGTTGGCGCTGTTTATTTAACAGATGTTGCACTGGGTATTACTGCGAGAACTGTACCCCAGATGAATGTTTTCATTGTGGGATTACCTCTAAAAATCTTAATGGGGATTATAGTTATCATGTTTGTATTACCGATGTATTTGATTGTTTTGGATGGAATTTTCAGTGGAACATACAAAAATTTTCTGATGGTTTTAAAGGCGATGTTGCCACGATGGTAAAACATGTTTGTTTTGATTTGCAGCTTTTTGCCGAAGAAAAAACTGAAAAAGCTACACCCCACAAACGAAAAGAAGCCAGGGAAAAGGGGCAGGTAATTAAAAGCAGGGAAATATCTTCAGCCTTGATACTGTTATTTGTTTTTCTGGCAATGAAATCAACCTATAACAGAGCTTTCGGTAATTACATAGAGTTTACACAGAATTTTTTGCAAACGGGGATTACCGCAAACTTCTTTGATGATGACAGCTTTCATTCTTATACAGTATATATTCTGTATAAGTATTTTGAATTTATTTTTCCTGTCATCCTGGTAACTGTTTTGATCGGTTTTTTTTCCAATGTTTTACAAACAGGATTTCTGTTTACCACAGAAAACGTAAAGCTAAAACTGGATAGACTGAATCCTATTGAGGGCTTTAAAAGGTTGTTATCCAAGCGATCCATTGTAGAGTTCTTTAAAAGCTTAATCAAGCTGGTTTTTGTTGGTTATATTGTTGTTAAAACACTACAGTCCAAATGGATTTATATTCCTAAACTTGTAGACATGGAAATAAAGGAAATTGTTGAAATTTTAAGCAGTATGACTATTGAGGTGGGAATCAAAGCTGCTCTCGCATTGCTGATTTTATCAGGTTTTGATTATTTGTACCAATGGTGGGAATACGAACAAAGCATCAAGATGTCTAAACAGGATATTAAAGAAGAACACAAACAAACTGAAGGGAATCCCCAAATAAAGTCTAGAATTAGAAGCATTCAAAGGCAAATGGCTCAGCGCAGGATGATGCAGGAAATACCTAAAGCTGATGTTGTTATAACGAACCCAACCCATTTGGCTGTTGTTCTAAAATACGATGAGAAAGAAATGCCTGCACCAATGGTTGTTGCTAAAGGTGCCAACTTGCTTGCCGAACGAATCAAACAGGTAGCCATTGAACACAATGTAGCCATTGTAGAAGATAAGCCTCTGGCACAACTGCTGTATAAAAGTGTGGATATTGGAGAGGTCATTCCGGAGGAACTCTATAGAGCTGTGGCGGAGATCCTTGCCTTTGTATACAATTTGCGATCTGACAGGAGGTCACAAATGTGAAATTTGGAGACATTTTTGTGGTTATAGCTGTCATAGCGACTATTGTAATGATGATTGTACCCCTACATCCACTGATTTTAGATGTGTTATTGACATTCAATATTACAACGGCACTGGTGATTCTACTGGTTTCAATGTATACCCAAAATGCCCTGCAGTTTTCTATTTTTCCTTCTATGCTGCTGCTGACGACTCTATTCCGACTGGCTTTAAACGTTTCATCAACCCGTTTGATTCTTCTAAAAGGGTATGCAGGTAAAGTCATTGAATCCTTTGGGCAATTTGTTGTGGGTAACAACGCCCTTGTTGGGTTTATAATATTTCTGATCCTGGTAGTTATTCAGTTCATAGTTATTACCAAAGGGGCAGAAAGGGTAGCAGAAGTGGCTGCCAGGTTCACTCTTGATGGTATGCCGGGAAAACAGATGAGCATAGATGCCGACTTGAACGCGGGATTAATAACTGAAGCAGAAGCAAGAAAACGAAGGTTGGAAATACAAAGGGAAGCAGATTTTTATGGAGCCATGGATGGGGCCAGCAAGTTTGTAAAAGGAGATGCTATTGCAGCCATTATTATAACGGTTATTAACATAATAGGAGGATTAATCACAGGGATGATATTACGGGGGATGGATTTTGCCTCAGCTGTCTCCCAGTACACTCTCCTAACTGTAGGAGACGGTCTGGTGAGCCAAATTCCTGCTCTATTGATTTCTACTGCTACAGGTATTGTAGTTACAAGGGCAGCCTCAGAATCCAATCTGGGTGAAGACATCCTTAAACAGATTTTATCCCAACCCAAAGTTTTGTGGATTGCATCGGGAGTTTTGGTGTTTTTTGGTATCATTCCAGGCTTGCCCAAATTCCCCTTTTTTATCCTTTCGTTTTTAATGGGATTTTTAGGATTCACCCTTTATCAAGCTGCCAAAGAAGAGAAAATACTAGAAGAAGAAGATGTAGAAAAACAGGTAGAAGAAATAAAAAGCCCGGAAAGTGTTATATCATTGCTGCAGGTTGATCCTATTGAGGTTGAGTTTGGTTATGGAATCATTCCTCTTGCAGATACCAAGCAGGGAGGAGATCTTCTGGATAGAATCATTATGATAAGGAAGCAGTGTGCAATGGATTTGGGGATTATTGTCCCTGTTATTCGGTTAAGAGACAATATTCAACTCGGTCCTGAAGAATACATAATTAAGCTTAAAGGAGTTCAAGTTGCTAAAGGTGAAATAAAACCCGATTACTATCTGGCTATGGATCCAGGTACCGCTTCAGAAAAAATCGAAGGTGTCGGAACTCGAGAACCTGCTTTTGGGTTACCTGCTGTATGGATAACTGAAGATGAAAAAGAAAAAGCTGAACTGTTGGGTTATACAGTTGTTGATGCAACATCAGTTTTAGCTACTCATTTGACAGAGGTTATAAAAGCTCATGCTCATGAGCTTTTGAATAGACAGGATGTTAAAAGCTTGACTGATAGTTTGAAGGAAAGATACCCTGCTGTGATTGAAGAGCTGTTGGACAACCTCACTCTGGGTGAAATCCAAAAAGTTTTAGCTAATCTATTAAGAGAACAGGTTCCCATAAGGGATTTGCTTACAATATTTGAAACCCTGATTGATTCATCAAGAATTACTAAGGATCCGGACATGTTAACGGAGTATGTGCGTCAGACCCTATTCAGGGTAATTACTGAGAGGTTTATTGGCAGAAGTAAAGTTAAGGTTGTGACATTATCAAGTGGTTTAGAAGAACTTTTAAGGAATTCTATAAACCAGACGCAAGAAGGCAGCTTTTTATCCATCAGCCCTGAAGAGTCTCAAAAAATTTATTCGAGTTTAGCTGAAGAAATCAAAAAATTCGAAGGTTTGGATCAGGACCCTGTTGTGCTGACTCCTCCCGTTATAAGGGTGTATTTCAAACGCTTAACTGAACAGTTATTTCCCAAATTAACGGTGCTGTCTTACAATGAAATTGATCCTCAGCTTGAAATAGAATCCATGGGGACGGTGAAGATTTGATGAGAATTAAAAGATATAGAGCCGAAAACATGCAGCAGGCGCTGGAAAAGATCAAGGAAGATTTGGGTCAGGATGCGGTGATTTTGCATACAAAAAAAATCAAAAAAGGCGGGATTTTGGGATTGTTTTCAAAAAGTTTGGTAGAAGTAACGGCAGCAAGTGAGTATAAAGAGAATGTTACCAAACCATCCAATAGTATGGATTCTTTAAGTGATATAAGAGAAAATATTGATGATATAAAAAAGGTAATTGAAGGAATTTCTAAAACAAACAATGAATTGAATACGAAAATACGTCCGGTAGGAACACTGGATAAAGCAAAGAATTTCCTGATGGATAAAGATGTTGACCCCCAAATTATAGAAGAACTACTTACAGAAGTTAGTGACCGCTTAACAGGTAAGCAATTGAAGGAGTACAGTCTGGTGATAAGAGAACTTGAAAAAATAATTGAGGAAAAGTTGGATTTACCGATGACTTCTGAAGAAACTAGGAACAGACGGCCCAAAATACAGGCTTTTATCGGACCTACAGGTGTTGGCAAGACAACTACTATAGCAAAATTGGCAGCAAGTTACACTTTATATGAAAATAAGGATATAGCCCTGTTGACCACCGATGTTTACAGGATTGCTGCCGTTGACCAGCTCAAAACATATGCCGAGATTATAGAAATGCCCATCCAGGTAATTTATAGCATGAAGGATATGAAGAAACATATAGAGCTTTTTAAAGACAGGGATTATATTTTGATTGATACAGCTGGTATAAGCCCCAGAAACAGAATTCAAATCAATGAATTAAAAACATTATTAAACATAGCTAAACCTCAGGATGTCTATCTTGTATTGAGTGCAACTACCAAGGAAAAAGATATTAAGAAAATTATTAACAACTATCAAATCTTTAATCCTACTAAAATCATATTTACCAAACTGGATGAAACAACCACATATGGATTTATCCTTAATGTTATCAATTCTTTCAATTATTGTGTATCTTACGTAACCTTTGGTCAGGATGTGCCCGATGATATTGAAAAAAGTAATCCCAAAAAACTAGCCAAATTGATTTTGGGGGAGAATTTGTATGGTAGATCAGGCTGATAAACTTCGATCTCTGGTGGAAGAAAAAGGATTGGGAAAAAACGCAAAAATAACTATCAAAGTGCTGGAGGGATTTTATAAAGGGAGTTATGATTCGATAATAAAGTCTATTGAAAACAACTGCATAGTGGTGGCCATGCCGTATAAAAACGACAAATTGATACCTCTAAATGCGGGGATTTTAGTAGATATAGAATTGCAGCATAGAGGATTTGTCAAAAAATTCACGGCAGAAATCCTGGAAAGGAGGGTCCGACCTGTCCCTTTGTTGTATATTTCGAAACCCGACAAGATTTCAAGGGCTGGGCGTTTAAAAGCAAATACCACTAAAGTTATCGCTGTAACCAGTGGAAAAGGAGGAGTTGGTAAAACCAATATCGCGGTTAATCTTGGTATTGCCTTTATTCAAAGAGGTAAAAGAACTGTAGTTATTGATGCAGACCTGGGGCTTGCAAATGTCGATGTGATACTGGGGCTAAACCCCAAATACAATCTGGCCCATGTTATAAGAGGTGAGGCCGAGATTGAAGAAGTAATGTATAAGGGCCCCTATGGTTTGTACATAATTCCAGCGGGTTCAGGTATAGAACAATTAATAAATATAAGTCAATGGCAGCTTACGAGGTTTATAAACAGTTTGAATGAACTTGAAGCACTGGCTGAGGTTATCATAATTGATACCGGTGCTGGTCTCTCAAAAACTGTTACAAGTTTTGTAATAGCTGCTGATGAAGTTCTGGTAGTTACAACTCCTGAACCTACTTCTATTACTGATGCTTATGCTTTGATTAAGGTGACCTCAAAAAAACATAAGAAAAACTTCAAGGTGATAATAAACAGAGCCACCTCACCACAAGAGGCCGAAGAATCAATGCACAAATTAAAGATGACCTGTAAAAAATTTCTCGACATTGATCTGGATTATCTGGGTTATATTTTAGATGATAAAACCGTAAACATATCTGTAAAGGAACAGGTCCCCTTTATTATAAAAAATCCCAAATCAAATGCCTCAAGAGGAATCTATAGGATTTTATCAAATTTATCTAATAATGAAGAACAGAGTTGTTATGAATCGGAAAGTTTTGGTTTGAAAGAGTTTATCAAAAAAATTATTTCTGCTATCCGTTGAGGTGAATCTCATGGGAAAAGAGTTACTAACCATTGGTACTCGATTGGAAGTTTATGAAGAAACAAAGGATGATAACAAGCGGGTCTGGGTAAGTCAGTTGGAGCTTAAAGGAGAAGATTTTTTATACATAAGCATGCCTATTAGTAAAGGCTATACTGTACCCCTTAAACCGGGCAGCATTGTAAAAATAGTGTTTTTTAAAGAAAAAAACACGTATTCGTTTAAAGCAGAGATTATTGAAAACATTTGGGGTAAAATACCCAAGATAAAAATTGCTTTAAAATCACCTCTGAAGAAAATTCAGAGAAGAAAATATTACAGGCTGGATGCTTTTATACCAACAAAATTTTATCTTGAAAAACAAGAAAACAAGAAGCACACCGGAGTTGTAGAAAACATCAGTGGTGGAGGAATGCTCCTTGCTGCCAGTTTGGATTTGAAAATCGGGGATATCATAAAATTCAGGTTGAATTTGAAAGATTATGGTGTTTTGGATTTGAAAGGAAAAGTAGTAAGAAAGAACAAAAATGAAAAGAGTTTAAAATACAATTATTTGTATGGGATATATTTTATGGATATCAATGAAAAAAATAGAGACATAATTATAAAGTACATCTTCGAGGAACAGAGAAAATTGAGGAATAGAGGGTTGATCTAGAAATGCACAAAGATATAATTAGAGTTCTTGTTGTAGACGATTCTCCGTTTATGAGGATTCTGATAAAAGATATGTTAGAGAATGATAGAGACATAAAGGTTGTAGCAGTGGCAAAAAACGGTAAAGATGCTTTGCAGAAAATCAAAAACACACAACCAGATATCATAACACTGGATGTGGAAATGCCTATAATGGATGGTCTGGAATGTTTGCAACACATAATGAAACATAATCCCCTGCCTGTAATAATGTTGAGCAGTTTTACAAAAGAAGGAGCGGAAATAACTTTAAAAGCTCTTGAACTGGGAGCATTGGATTTTGTGACCAAACCAGGAAATTTTTTACAAAAGGATACTTTTGATTTCAAAACAGAATTGATTAATAAAGTTAAGCTTCTTGCAGGCAAAAAGGTTGGAAGGCTACATCAACCCGAAACTGAAATCCAATCATTTAAAAACATCAACATGGGTTCAAAAAGATTGAGCACAGTTGTTGCCATTGGTGCTTCTACAGGAGGACCTAAGGCTCTAAAAGAAATACTTACTCAGATACCTGGAGATATACCAGCAACTTTTGTGATTGTGCAACATATGCCACCCGGTTTTACACGATCCCTTGCAGAAAGAATGAACAATTTATCGAAAATAAAGGTAAAGGAAGGGGAGGAAGGTGATGAACTGAAGGAGGGAACCGCATTTATTGCTCCAGGTGGTTACCACATCACCGTAGAAAATGCTCGTGATAGATATGTATTACATCTAAACAAAGGTCCTCTTAGAAACGGGCACAGACCCTCGGTGGATGTAATGATGGAATCCTTTGAAAATATCAAGGACAAAAAGTTTATAGGCATAATTTTAACAGGAATGGGGAGTGATGGGGCTGAGGGTATAAGAATAATAAAACAACAACAGGGTGTTGTAATAGCTCAATCTGAAGAAACGTGTGTGGTTTATGGTATGCCGAAAGCTGCAGTTGAAACAGGCCTCGTTGATTGGGTGCTGCCGTTGGAAGATATTAGCAAAAAAATAGTAAGCTTGGTTGTACGGGAGTGAAGTTAAATGGATATGAATAAATACCTGGATGTTTTTATTGAAGAAGCTCGAGAGCATCTAGATAATATGAATAGGTGTTTACTTGGATTGGAAAGATCCCCGGCCGATAGGGAAAAACTAGACGAAATTTTCAGATCATCCCACACATTAAAAGGGATGGCCGGTACCATGGGTTTTGAGAAGGTTTCATATTTAACTCATGAAATGGAAAACATACTACAGGATATAAAAAATGAAAAATATGAGTTGAGCGAAGGGGTTATTGATGTTCTGTTTAAAAGCTTTGATGTTTTAGAAGAAATAATTGCAGGCATAGCCCAAAATGGAGTGGAAAAGGATATAGACCTTACTGAAATTTTAAACGAGCTAAAAGGTAGAATATATAAGCCTGATGATGGAATCTCCCAGGAGGAACCGAAAAAGAAGGAGAAGTTACAGGAATTTAACAGGTATGAAAAAAAGATTGCAGATGAAGCTAAAAGACAGGGATTTAGGGTTTTTAAAATCTTGATACAGCTGAACGAGGATTGTGTATTAAAGTCTGCACGAGCCTTTGTAGTGTTTAACAACCTGGAGAAATACGGAGAAATAATAAAAACGAAACCCCAGGTAGAAGACATTGAAGACGAAAAATTCGATGACAGCTTCACGATATTTTTGGTTACAGATAAAAATAAGAAATTCTTGGAAAAAATATTAGCCGGTATATCGGAGCTTCGAAAAGTTGAAGTAGATGACGTATCAGAACTTGAAGAAGAAGCTTTTGAAGAAAAAGTTTCAGAAAAACCTGAACAAAACCAAAATCAAAGCGATACAGCTGAACCCCTTAAAAATATTACCAAAAGCAACATTAATTTTATATCCAAATTGAAAACCAGAAAAACGGTTAGAGTTGACATAGAAAGATTGGACAACCTGATGAACCTTGTAAGTGAACTAATAATTATTAAAACACGCCTTGAAGAAATAGAGAACAAAAAACACGATGACAGGAGAGAAATCTATGAAGCCATAGAGTACATGGAACGCATTGCCAGCAATCTGCATGATGCTGTTATGAAAGTAAGAATGGTTCCAATAGCTCAGGTATTCAATAGATTTCCGAGGATGGTAAGGGATTTGGCAAAAGAGCTGAACAAAGAGATTGAGCTGAGGATCAAGGGGGAAGAGACAGAACTGGACAGAACGGTAATCGATGAAATCGGAGACCCATTGATCCACCTGATTAGAAACGCTGTAGACCATGGAATCGAATCGACTCAAGAACGAGTTAAGCTTGGCAAACCCAAGAAAGGGATCATAGATTTATTGGCTTACCATGATGGAAACAATGTGGTAATAGAGATAAGAGATGATGGGCGCGGAATTAATAAAGATAAAATACTCGAGAAAGTCTTCGAAAAGGGTTTGTTCAAAAAAACCGATAATATTGATCAGGAAAGCATTTTACAGTTTCTGTTTTTGCCGGGGTTTTCAACTGCCAGTAAAGTTACTGGCCTTTCGGGTAGAGGTGTTGGTCTTGATGTGGTTAAAACCAAAATTGAATCTTTAGGCGGAAATATTGAAGTTAAGACACGAAAAATGCAGGGAACCCAGTTTATAATAAGGTTACCCTTAACTCTAGCAATTATTCAAGCATTGCTGATAAAAGTCGGTTCAGAAAAATATGCTATCCCATTAAGTTCTATAAGGGAAACTGTTACAATTAATTCCAATACATTAAAGAACATAAATAACCACATGGTAACTCTGTTTAGGAATGAAGTTTTACCCATTGTGGATTTGAAAGTAGAGCTGGGGATTGAATCTGAAGGAAGTTATGAAAATGAATTAACGGTTGTAATAGTGAAAAAAGGAGATAAAAGTCTGGGGCTTGTTGTGGATGATTTAGTTGGTCAGCAGGAGATAGTTATAAAAACCCTGGGGAATTTGCTTAAGGGCATTGATGCTATTGCTGGTGCAACCATTTTGGGTAATGGGAATGTTGCCCTGATTTTAGATACAAATTCATTTTTTAAGGGGGTATAAGCATGCCAAAGGAACTAAAACAATTTGTGATTTTTAAATTAGGTGATGAAGAATACGGAGTTAATATACTCCAGGTTAAAACTATTGAAAGGTTGATGGAAATAACCAGGGTACCAAAGGCGCCAGATTTTGTTGAAGGAGTTATAAATTTAAGAGGAGAGGTAGTACCAGTTATCGACCTTCGCAAAAGGTTTGAACTTCCTGAAAGGACAAACACTGATAACACAAGGATAATAATAGTGAGTATTGAAGGCATCACTGTAGGAATGATAGTTGATTCGGCAACAGAAGTATTGCAGATTTCAGAGGAATCCATAGATCCTGCACCATCAATAATAGGAAGTATTGATTCAGATTACATAGATGGTGTAGGCAAGATAGATGGCAGACTGCTTATATTGCTGAATCTTAAAAAAGTATTAAAATCTGAAGAAATCAGTGAGATAGAAAAAGCTAGGGAGGAGGTTTAATGGCGAATGAAAATTTAAAAGATATTCATTTCGATATTTTAAAAGAAATAGGCAACATAGGTGCAGGCAATGCAGCAACAGCTCTAGCCCAGCTCCTAAATAAAAAAATTGATATGAATGTTCCTAAGGTGAATATATTACCTATCAATGAAATTCCGAAAGTTTTCGGGAATATAGAAGATCTGGTTGTTGCTGTTTATATGCAGCTGAGCGGTAGGATAAGTGGGAATATTTTATTTGTGCTGGGAGAACAGGATGCATTGAAATTGTTAAATATGCTTGTGGGGCAAGATATCGATAGTTTATCGAAATTGGATGAAATGCAGAAATCTGCCATGGTGGAGATTGGCAATATCATTACGGGTTCTTATATAAGTGCCCTTTCGGATTTCATAAGGATTCCTATGATTCCATCAGTGCCGGCAATTTCAATAGATATGTTGGGAGCAGTTTTAAGCACACCATTAACTGAAATGTACTATAAAGGAGATACTGCCCTTTTGATAGAAACCAAGTTTATGGATTATAAGGACCACTTTAAAGGACATTTTATACTGATTCCTGATCCCAAATCAATAGAAGTTATGTTCACGGCTTTAGGGGTGAATTACAATGGAGGTGGTTAAGGTTGGGATGGCAGATCTTAAAATTGCATTTTCTCCCCAAATCTTAACCACTCTGGGATTGGGGTCGTGTGTGGGTGTGGTGCTGTATGATCCCTTTATCAAGTTGGGTGGAATGGCTCATATAATGCTCCCCTCCAGCAAACAGATAAAAAACAATTCCAACAAAGCCAAATTTGCGGATACAGCCATAGACATGCTTGTTGAAAAGATGCTGGATGCTGGAGCTGTAAAAACAAGGCTCATTAGCAAAATAGCGGGAGGAGCTCAGATGTTTTCTTTTAAGGGAAACAATGAAATAATGAAAATCGGTGAACGCAATGTAAGAGCAGTAAAGGAACATCTGGCCAGGCACAGCATAAAACTTGTAGCAGAAGATGTAGAGGGTAAATACGGTAGAACTATAGAATTTTTTACAGAAACGGGGGTCCTTAAGATTAGAACCATAGGGCATGGTTATAAAGAACTGTAAATTGGGATGGTTTATTTATGAGCGATGTAGTTCTCGTAACAATATCTTTAAGCATAGGTTTAACTTCAGTTATCTATGGATGCTTACACAATTTTACCATTTATGGCTTGATTATAAGAACTTTCATTGTTTTTGTTGGTAGTTTTATAATATTAAAGATATCATTTTATATGCTAAAAATTGTTTTAAAGGTTGAAGAAACAAACCCCAAACCAGTTTTTAAACCTTTGCAGATAAAGGAAATAAAGAGGAATACGGATCTTGTAACAGAAACCGTTAAAAAAATATAAAAGGGGGAAGATGAGGGGTGAATTAAATGAAGGCAGAAGAAAGTTTGCTTTGGGAGAAATACCGTGAAACTAAAAGCACTGAGTTAAAAGAAAAGCTCATCAAAAAGTATGCTTCTTTTGTGAAATACATAGCTGGACGAGTGTTGCTGCATCTTCCCCAAAACATAGACCTTGATGATTTGATTGGTTATGGGATTTTGGGACTTCTTGATGCCATAGAAAGATTTGATCACACAAAGGGTGTTAAGTTTGAAACTTATGCCTATGCAAGGATAAAAGGCGCAATATATGATGGAATAAGGGAGAGTGATTGGATACCCAAAAATGTTAGAGAAGAGCTGAAAAAGTTAGAAAAAAAGTATTTGTATCTCCAACAAAAACTGGGAAGAGATCCCAAAGATGATGAACTTTGTGAAGCACTGAACATCACCAAAAAAAAATTGTATGAGTTGTGTAATATTCCCCTTACAAAGATGTTATCCTTTACGAACCTGGTAGATTTTGATACACTAAAACAATTTATTGCTTCAAATGACTACAACCCGGAGAAATTCCTGGAAACCAGTGAGATAAAAACAGAATTGGGTAAAGCCATTGATAAATTACCTTATAAAGAGAAAATGGTTATAACTCTTTACTATTATGAAGGGCTTACTCAAAAGGAGATTTCTAAGGTTTTAAACATAAGCGAATCCAGGGTTTCACAACTTCATGCCAAGGGAATTCTGCGTTTAAGGGGTAGCCTGGGAAGGAAAAAACAATTGCTGATTTAGGAGGATTTTTATGGCAAACACTTTTATAACCCAAGGGAAAGATTTAGAAGATGCTTTAAAAAAAGCAGCACAAAAATTGAATTGCCCTGTTAATCAACTACAATATGAAATTCTTAAAGAGAGAAGCTTTTTGGGAATGTTTAACAGGGGCTGTAAAATAAAGGTGTGGCGTCATGATACATTGGGTGGTGAACAGCAAATTTCCCGGGCAGAAGAGATAGCACAAAACCTGGATGGCTACTTTGAATTAGATTATACCGATGAAGGAGTGTTTTTAACTATCCATCCACCACAGGGTAATGGTAGGTTGGTAGAGTATGATGAAGTAGAAGAGTATGTTAAGAATAAAAAAATAAAAGAAGCAAATCTGGATACCATTAAAGCGATTATTTTTTCAAAAGAGAAAAAAAGGATTAAAATAGCTGAACCGCAGGAAGAGTTTAGAAAGGATGCAGAACTAAAGCTGGAATGGTCTAAAGACAAACTTGAAGGGTTTATGACAATTGTTCCTCCCCTGGGAGGGAAAGATTTATCTCCAGAAGAGGTTTTTTCAGCTTTAGAGCAAGAAGGAATTTCCTATGGAGTTGATAAAAATAAAATTACCGATGCGTTAACTAAAAAATGCTACAATGAGAAGATTTTAATCGCCAGGGGTAAAAAACCTGCTAATGGTAAGAATGCCAAGATAGAATATTATTTTAATAGAAATTTAAAGGCAAGACCAACTCAGCTGGAAAATGGTAGTGTTGATTTTTTCAATTTGAATATAATTCAAAATGTCAGAAAGGGGCAGGTTTTAGCCAGGAAGATTCCAAGAACCATGGGTGTACCAGGAATGAACATTTTTGGAGAGGAAATTCCTCCCAAAGAAGGGAAAGACATAAAAATACCCATGGGTAAAAATGTTGCTTTATCTAAAGATGGTCTGGAATGTTATGCAGAAATAGATGGCCATGTAACTTTTTTGAATGGTAAAATCAATGTGTATTCAATCTATGAAGTTGTAAAAGATGTTGATACATCAACAGGTAATATAAATTTTAATGGCACTGTTATTGTTAGAGGCAATGTAAGGGGCGGTTTTAGTGTTAAGGCTGAAGGGGATTTGATTGTTTATGGCTGGATAGAGGCTGCAGAACTGGAAGCTAAAGGCAATGTAGTTTTACAAAAGGGAATGCAGGGAAAAGATAAGGGCAGCATACAGTGTGAAGGGAATTTAACGGCAAAATATATAGAACACTCTAAGGTTAATGTTAAAGGAGATATCGCCATTGAAGGGGCAGTAATGCACAGCTGTTTAAATTCAGGAGGCAAGATTGAAATCAAAGGCAAGAAAGGCCTTTTAGTAGGAGGAACTATTAGAGCAAAAGAAGAAGTTAAAGCAAAAACAATTGGCTCCCCAATGGGAACCAAAACGGTCATTGAAGTTGGTGTTTTGCCGGAAATTAAGGAGAAATACAATGCACTTAAGGAAGAAGTGGATACCCTGAGTTCCAATCTGAGAAAAATAAGACAGGCCATATCCCTGTTGGAAAAACTTAAAAGATCGGGCAATTTAACCCAGGAAAAAGCTCTTCTTTTCGAGAAGCTGGAAAAGACGGTACTCCATCTGGAAAAACAATACCAGCTCAAAAAGGCCAACCTGGACAGCGTAAAACAAGAAATGAGTGAGATTGAAAGAGGTAGAGTAAAAGCTAGCAATGCCATCTATCCGGGAGTAAAAGTCATAATAGGAAATGCATGTAAATCCTTCACGGAACGAGTAGACAGGGTAATTATAACTAAAGATGGGGCTGATATTAAAATTGGTTTGTATGAAGGTGACGAGGCATGACTGTTAAGTCCAGTGATTTGCAGATTGTGTTACATCAAACATCAGAAATAGCCAGGCAGAAGTATATGAAGGATAGCACTTTCCAGAGCAACCAGATGGTTAATGTACATGAGATGAAGAACGCGGATAATCACAACAAAAAACATGTTAGGAGTATGCAGGATATTAAAGAAAATCGGATAGATGAGAACAGCAAAAAAGAGAAAAAGGGAAATTTACGTTCAAAAAACCGAAAGGCTGAAAAACCCAAAAAGCATAAAACAGAAGGTTTTAAGTTCTTCGAACAAGGGAAAGGCAAATACATAGATATTAAACTTTGAATGGTTGAGAGGTGATCCAATGGAGTATTATTTGTTTTTTTTGATTTTAGGGTTTCAAGTAATTTTAACCTTAACCGCTATTTATGTGTTTTATAAAATCTATAACAATATAGCCATAACAGAAAAGAGATTGTTACAAAAAGAATATAGATTAAAAGAGTTATACAATCTTTCTACGGAAATCATAGTCAACTACAATAAATTGTATGAAAAGTTGATTTCAAACCTTCACGAGAAATTAATCCAGGAGGAATCTGAAGAAAAAACATATGCCAAGATGGAAAACAGTTTACAAAAATCAGAAAATCCCGTAAAAACTCCTAATACTAATAATAGAAGAGACCTTAATAAGATTATGGAAATGGTTAAAGAAGGGTATGACCTTACTCAGATAGCCAAAGCATCAGGAATGGGAAAGGGAGAAGTTAAGTTGATATTAGCTCTACACAATAAAGGTAAATAGAGAAGCGGTTGGTTTTTAAAAGGCCAGCCGCTTTTTCATTCGTTTTCAATTTTACGTTTTTATCAGTCGTAATTTTTTAGGAAGTAGTCTTAAAGTTTTTGTCTATCCCTTGTTCCGGCTTTCTATCACCTTATTATTGCCACAATATGTGTTATTCAGCTCATTATATATTATAAATGATAAGCTATCAGTATAAAAACTTTGTTCTTGTCCAAACTTTCACATAAGCAATCTTTATCTAGCATAAGCAATTCTTATTACTTTGCCTATAATATGTTCCGATATAATATAACTAGAAGAAGTTTGTTAATTATCAAGCAAAGGAGGTTTAGGATGTATCCTGAAGAAGTGTTGCAGAAGATGCAGGAAATAGTTGATAACTGTATGGGAGATGCTCCTGCCTATTGTGTGTCAACCTGTCCCATGCATACCGATGTGAAAGGTTACATAAACCTGATTGCAGAGGGGAGATATGTTGATGCAATAAAGCTTATAAGGGAGAAACTTTTTCTTCCAGCTACTCTAGGTAGGATATGCGCCCATCCCTGTGAAGAAAAGTGCAAAAGAAATGACCTTAAATATCCCATGGCAATAGCGACTTTAAAACGTTTTGCAGCTGAATATGACGATGAGAATGATTGGGATTTATCCATCCAGCCAGAAAAGGATAAGAAGATTGCTATTATAGGCTCAGGACCGGCTGGTGCTCAGGCTGCCCTTGACCTTAGGAAAAAGGGGTATAAAGTTACAATATTTGAGAAACTCCCTGTTGTGGGGGGTATGCTGAGGGTTGGAATACCTGAATACCGACTACCCAGAAATATAATTGACTTTGAATACAGCTACCTCCAAAAATTAGGAGTAGAGTTTAGGCTGAATACGGAAGTAGGTAAAGATATTTCTTTTGATGAATTGAGAAACAGTTTTGATGTTGTTCTGATAACGGTAGGTGCCCACAAGAGCACAACGATACACATACCAGGTATAGACCTGGAAGGGGTTATACCGGGAGTAGATTTTCTAAGAGAAGTAAGCATGACTAAAAAATACCCGGTAGGTAAAAAGGTGGCTGTAATAGGCGGTGGAAATGTAGCCATAGATGTAGCCAGAAGCCTTAGAAGGGTGGGTGCCGAAGAAGTTCACCTTTTCTGCCTCGAATCTAGAAAAGAGATGCCTGCCCATAGCTGGGAAGTGGAAGAAGCGGAAGAGGAGGGAGTAGTTATACACAATGGTTGGGGGCCAAAAGAAATCATAGGGAATAACGGAAAAGCAGCCAAAATAGTTTTAAAGGCCTGCACATCGGTGTTTGATAGCCAGGGTAGGTTTAATCCCACTTATGATGAAAACAGACTAACAGAAATTGAAGTAGATAACGTGGTTATGGCCATTGGTCAGGCTACAGACAGCTCATTTATCCCTGAGGATTCAGGTATTGAAGTGATGAGAAACGGTAAGGTAAAGGTTGACCTTGTAACCCTTGAAACTGGTGTTGAAGGGGTTTTTGCTGCTGGTGATGCTGCAGGAAGACCTTTGATTGCCATAGAGGCTATGGCAGAAGGAAGAAAGGCTGCAACATCTATAGACAGGTATCTGAAGGGGGAAGACCTGAGGGTAAACAGAGAATTTGAAGGCAGCTACGAGACCTGGCTGGAAAAAGAAGTGGAAGAAGAAATTCTGGAGAGGGTTGAAACCCGTAAACTTCCTCCGGAGGAAAGGGTAAAGGGTTTCCAAGAGGTAGACCTGGGGTTTACCGAAGAAATGGCAAGGGAAGAAGCGTCGAGATGCTTACAGTGCGAGTGCAGGCTGTGTATGAAAGAATGTTTGATGCTGAACGACTTCTGCGAGTGCCCTAAAGACCTGTTTAAAGAAATACTTGAGACAGGCAAGATCAATCCGCTAGTTCCCTATTCATGTAACATGTGTAATCAGTGTACATTGCAGTGTCCCAAGGAATTTAAGCTTGGAGATAGGTTCTTTGATGTAAGAAAAGAGATGGTAAAAGAGGGCATAGGCCCCCTTAAGGAGCATAAACCTATATTTATGCATCAAAAGCTTGGATTCTCTAAGATGTTTAATATTTCGGTACCCGACAAAAAGGCCGGATTTACCAAACGGGTGTTCATACCGGGGTGCAGTCTTCCCTCCTATAATCCTGAAGCTGTAGGTAAAGTTCTGGCATATCTTCAGGAAAAGCTACCGGGTACCGGAGCTATATTAAAGTGCTGCGGTAAACCTACTAAGGCTTTAGGGCAGATGGAGGAATTCAAGGCCAGGTATAAGACCCTTGCCGATGAAATAGATAAACTAGGTGCAGAGGAGGTGATTGTGGCCTGTCAGTCCTGTTATGCTACAATTTCCCAGTACAGCCCGGATAAGAAGGTAAGGTCTTTATGGGATGTATTTACGGAAATAGGCATCCCAGAAAAAGCAAGAGGTATTGGCCTGGATTCAGGGATAACCTTCGCTATACACGATTCCTGTGTAACCAGGGATGTTCCTGAAATCCACGAAGGAGTAAGGTATATTCTCAGAGAACTGGGCTACGGCATTGAAGAACTGCCCCATTCAAAGGAAAACACCCGTTGTTGTGGTTTTGGCGGTATGGTGGTGCCTGCCAATCCAGAACTGGCCCAGCGGGTTATGGCCAGAAGGGCTTCGGAAGCTCAGGCCGACTATATAGTAACCTATTGTGCTGCGTGTAGAACATCAATGATAAAAGGCGGTAAGAAAAGCCTGCATATTCTAGACTTGATATTTGGAGGACAATGGAAGGCCAGGGAGGTTCCAGGAGTAGACGGGCCTCTGGCTAGCTGGATAAAACGATGGAGGGCCAAGCAAGAGCTTAAAAAGGTGTCTAACAATAAATAAATTTTAAATAGGGGGGGAATATGATGATAAAAAAATTGATGGTATTGCTGCTGATAGCCGTTCTTGTTGCAGGGCTGGTAGCATGTACTCCTGTTCAGAAGTCTAACGACCAGGCAGAAGAAAAGCCACTGACAACGGAGGGACCTTATAAGGGGTTTGCAAATCCCCAGGCGGTAATAACCCCGCAAGAACTGAAGGAGATAATGGAACAGGCCAATGTGAGAATTGTGGATGTAAGGAACAGGGCCAAATATCTTTTAGGGCACATACCTGGTGCGGTTAACACCTATCGCAGCGATTACGGGGATCCCAATAACCAGTATGACGGTATGAGGGCTACCCCCGAACAGATGGAAAAGCTTTTGGGTAAACTGGGAATAAGCGAAGATACCCTTGTTGTAATTTACGGAGACAGTGGATTCCATGATGCGTGTCGTTTCTGGTGGTTACTTGACATGTACGGCCATAAGAAAGTGAGGGTGCTGGATGGAGGTCTTGAAGCCTGGAAGGCTGCCGGATATGAAACCACATTAAGCCAACCCACAATTAAAGAAACCACTTATAAGATCAAAAAGGTGGATGAGAGCAAGCTGGCTACTGTAGAAGACGTATTGGCAGCAATGAAGGATGACAACGTAATAATACTGGATACTCGTTCTTATGAGGAGTATACCGGTGAAAAAATGAAAAAAGGTGCGGTCAGAGCGGGGAGGATACCTGGAGCTGTATGGGTAGAATGGACCGAGGCTCTGGACGACCAGAAGAGCTTTAAAAACTATGATGAGTTGAAAAAACTATATGAGTCTAAGGGAATAACCCATGACAAGACCATAATTCCTTATTGTCAGTCAGCAGTTAGGTCATCCCATACTACCTTTGTGCTAACCCAGCTGTTGGGATATAAAAACGTTAAAAACTATGACGGTTCCTGGATAGAATGGAGCCACAGGGATGACCTGCCTTTAGAGACTGGTGAATAAGCAGAAGGGCTGTTGCCCCTTCTGCCCTAATTTGAGGAGGTGGACTTGATATGAGCAGGGAAAAAAATAAGAAAGGGAATGTGAAAAAACTTATAATAACATTGGCAGTAATTACAACGGTGATTTTTGTTTTGAAGTATTTCGGTGTTTTTGAATATATTAGTCTAGAAAACATGGCAAAGTTGAAAGAATGGATAGGCAGCTATGGAGCCATCGGGCCCATAATTTATATTTTGTTTTACATTGTGGCATGTATATTCTTTTTGCCCGGTTTGCCAATCGCAGTCTTGGCAGGTTTTGCCTTTGGCCCCATATTCGGAACCATCTGGGCTTCAATTGGTGCAACCATGGGAGCTACTGCAGCCTTTCTTATTGCCAGATATGCGGCCAGGGGCATGGTAGAAAGTTGGGTGGAAGGAAACGAACAGTTCAAAAAGATAGATGAGGGCGTTAGAAAGCAGGGTTGGAGGATGTTAATGATAACGAGACTTGTACCAATATTCCCCTTTAACTTACAGAACTATGCTTACGGCCTTACTGATATTAAACTTTCCACCTATGTATTAGTATCCTGGATTTGCATGCTTCCTGGAGCAGCAGCTTTCTGTTTTGCAGGAGGGACCCTGACCAGTGGTGGGGATTTGAAGACAACCTTCTTATATCTTGCCATAGCTGCAATATTCTTTGTGTTTTTATCCTTTATTCCTGGCTGGATCAAGAAAAAACAGGGCGACAAATTAGATTTATAGGATGTGGAAGCTAGGGAAGGAGCGGTAAAATGCTGGACTCTGGGGCTAGAAAATATGTGCAGCCTTTGTTTACGTCAATAGCAAAAAAGCTCGCAAAACTAAATATTACTCCCTGTCAAATTACGGTTGTGGCTTTAGTGTTAGGCCTGGCGGGTTCTATATCATTTTATTATGACGTGCGGTTAGGGGCTCTTGCCCTTTTGTGGATCTCCGGATTTATGGATGTACTGGATGGTAGTGTGGCCAGGGTGACCGATAGGATCAGTCCTTTTGGAATGTTGATGGATTTGATCTTTGATAGGCTGGTGGAAATGGCCTTTATAATAGTTGTTGCTCTTAAATTTCTTGAAACTAGACTGTCCTGTGTTTTCTTGCTCTGTTCCATTATTTTTTCCTTTTCCATATTTCTAACAGTAGGGGCTGTTGTGGAAAAAGAAACCGAAAAGTCTTTTTACTACCAGGCAGGTCTTGCCGAAAGAACTGAAACCTTTATTATATTCTCACTGGTAATACTTTTACCCCCTTATACTATAGGTCTGCTATATGCATTTACTGCCATGATAGTCTTTACCGGGTGTCAGAGGCTAGTAGAAGCTTACAGGTATTTTGGCAGAACATAAACGCTGAAGAGATTTATAGGATATGTTATAATGGATACAAGTATAGCAGCAGCCAAAGATTGCTTTAAGGGGGTAAACTATGTCCAGGGTTATAGAAGAAGCCAAAAAAAGAGCCAAATTGGCCAGGAAAGCTAAAAAAAACCAAGTGCCGTACGGGTTGGCTTTACTGGGAGTTCTGGCTTTTATCTTTGTAGTATTAGCGGATAGGAGTTCTATAAATGCATTGTTATGGGTACTGGGTATTCTACTGGGAGTTGTGCTGCAAAAATGCCGGTTTTGTTTTGCTGCCGCTTTTAGAGATCCGGTTCTGGTGGGTAGCACTTCGGTGATGCGGGGAGTTATAATATGCCTTATTATAACCACTATTGGTTTTGGTTTAGTACAGTATATGTTGATGTTTCCTCAAGGTTTTGAAGAGATTCCTCCTGAGAATATACCTGGCAGGGTAAGACCAGTGGGATTTCACACTATAATAGGAGGAGTGCTTTTCGGTATAGGTATGGTGGTGGCTGGGGGCTGTGCCTCTGGCACCCTTATGAGGATTGGAGAAGGCTACCTGATGCAACTGGTGGTATTGGTAGGGTTTATAATAGGAACCTTGTGGGGAGCTTGGGATTATCCGTTGTGGGACAACCTGTTTATACAGTATTCCCCCGTAATATATTTACCCTACTATTTTGGATTTAAAGGAACAGTAGTCGGTCAGGTGATTTTTCTATTATTAATTTATTACCTGGCCTACTTGTATGATAAAAAGAACAGTATAATGGCCAAACTATGAAATCTGATGGAGGAAGCAGTATGCGCCAAGTGAGGATAGATTGTATGTACGAAGCCTGTCCGATACCGTTGCTTAAGGCATTAAAGGAACTAGAGAAGATGCAGGTAGGGGATTTACTCATTATTGAGAGCGACCATAGCTGTTCTACAATAAATATTGTAGAATGGGCAAAGAAGCAGGGGCATCATGTGGATTATCAAGAAGTAGGAGAAGGAGAATGGGAAATATACATTGAAAAGGCAAGATAGCCTGTGGGGGGAGAGAGTAAAATGGATTGGTATAAAAAAATTGTTAAAGAACCCTGGCCCTACTGGGTGGGAGGGATACTGATTGCTATGGTAAATGTTGTGCTGTTCTATTTTACAGGTAAACCCTGGGCCATTACCACAGGATTTCTTTATTGGGGTGCTGGTTTGCTGCAAATTGCAGGTATTGATGTCACAGGGTGGGAATATTTTCAACGTTCTGAGTATCTGGAAGTTGCGGAAAAGGGCTTTGTAAGCACCCATTATACCTTGTTAAATACAGGAATTATTCTGGGTGCGCTATTGGCTGTGCTTATGGCTTCCCAGTTCAAGTTTAAAAAGTTAAAGAACAGAAAACAGTTTGTCGTTGCTCTCATCGGCGGCATTATAATGGGTTATTCTACACGAATTGCCTTTGGTTGCAATATAGGAGGTTTTCTCAGCGCTATAGGTTCTTTGTCCCTTCACGGTTGGATACTGGGATTTTCCATGCTGATAGGGGCATGGATAGGTAGCAAGATACTGTTTAAGTATCTGATTTGAGAAAAGGAGGGGAGATAGGCTGAAAAGGCATTAGGCATTTATTTTGGTATTCATAATAAGCATTGGTTTATTTGGATGTACCAACCAAAAGGTAGAAGAAGATAAAAACGTGGAAGAGAAGACCTGGGAAGAAATTGTGAAAGATGCGAGGGGTACTACGGTAAACTTTTATGGATGGGGAGGAGACCAAAGAATAAATCAATGGATTGAAGAAGTGGTAGGACCTCTATGTACTTATGAGGTATAATATATTTGCAAATAAATTAGATGCTTTTAAGGGTGATGTTATGAACCTGCAGTATTTAAAAGCCTTCTACGTCACTGTGCAGGCAAACAGCATATCTAAGGCAGCAAAGATTCTACACCTTACACAGCCAGGTCTAAGTATCCAGATACAATCCCTTGAAAAAGATTTGGGAGTAAACCTACTCAATAGAAGCAATAAAGGGGTGGAACTTACAGAAGCAGGAAAAATTGTGTACGATTATGCTAGTGCAATTCTTTCGCTGCAGGACAACATAGAAAGGGATTTAGAAAATCTAAAGTCGGACAAAAAACGCCTGTTGCTTGGCTCATGCAAAGCTATAGGTGAATATGCTCTTCCGTGTAGCATTTACATTTACAAGCAGAATAACGCCGAAGTGGATGTAAACCTGGAAATCATGAATACAGAAGAAGTGGTAGAAAACCTGATAAGCAGAAGCATAAGTATTGGCATTACCCACGGATTGATTGAGAATGCCAACGTAAAATATGAAAAAATTACTTCTAATCCTCTTATACTAGTTACTTCCCTTCCTTTGATCAAGGACCAAATAAACCTGGAAGAATTTAAAAAGCTTCCCCTTATCTTCAGAGAAAAAGGCTCAGGAACCAGGGATACCATAGAGAGAGCCCTGGCTCAGTACAATATAGAGGTTGATGACCTAAACATAATATATGAACTAAATTCTATGGAAGCTATAAAATCTTCTATAATTGCTGGAAAAGGGATTTCATTTATTCAGGAATTGTCCATCATGAAAGAGTTAAAGAACGGGGTACTGAAAAGAATAAAGATAAAAGACTTGGAAATAACGTCAGTTTTTTATGTAGCCTATAGAAAAGATTGTACCCTTAAACCCTTCGAAAAAGACTTCATAAGATTTATAAAATCATCTAAGAGGGGGTTCTGTTAAAGCACATCTTTGACACCTTATGATAGAGGATTTTTATAGTTAATATTTGTAAGTTTTTCCTTTAATATTTATGCAAATATCTGGCTCAAAACCAGCAAGTTGTAATAATCTAAGGGTATTTTTTAATTAGTATCAATTTATGGCTATTGATGATTGCACAGAGTGAGGAATGCTCGTATTCGAGATAAAAAGATTTCTGCTGCAGATGTTACTCTTAACAAATCTATATAGGTCCTATTTTGGAGACTTCACCTTTACATTTGAGGCAAATAAGCTCAATTATCCATAAATATATTGAATATGCTAAAGTGGCACGGCAGGAGACCGAATTATTTCGATTAACGATCCCAAGATGCGTCATGGTCGAAAGACAAGTTCTAAAAAGAGTGATGGTTACAAATGTGAGATTCTAACCGGCGGAGAAAAAGCTGCTGTAATTATGGGTCTTGAAGTAGACACAGCTAATACCCCTGATGGTGAGCATCTTGGAGATCTTATAGATGAAGTTCAAGAAAAAGGCTATAAGCTGGATAAAATATTTGGTGACAGCTCCTATTCCAACTGGCAAGAAATAGAAAAACGAGAAGAGCAAGATGGTATCGAAGAGTGGTTTCTTTGGCCGGTTTTGATATGAATATTTATATCAGGCTGCCTGGATCTCTTTAGTTTCCACTAATTGATTCCATATATAATTAACATGTTTTTGGTTTTAAGGGTGCAATGAGTTTCAATTTAAAACGATGAGAGAGGAGGAACTGATGGTGAAAAAACTGTTTCTGATGTTATTAATATTAGTTCTGGCTTTGAATTTCGCTGCGTGTGGACAGGGAGATGTGGCAAATGTAAAAGAAGAAGATATATTGAGTAAAGATTGGGAAGAAATTTTGGAGGTTGCTAGAGGTACCGAGGTTAATTTTTATGGTTGGGGTGGCAGTCAAAGGGTTAATAATTGGGTGGACACATATTTGGCCGGAAGATTGAAAGAAGAATATGACATAACTCTAAATAGAGTTGGAATGGATATAGACTCAATATTGAATATTTTGCTAAACGAAAAACAAATGAACGTGGAAGAAGGAACAATTGATATAGTATGGATAAATGGAGAGAACTTCTTTACGGCTAAAACAAATGATTTGCTGTTTGGTCCATTTACCCATAAGCTGCCTAACTTTAACAAATATGTTGATAAAGATTGTGTAGAAGTAAACTATGATTTTGGTTTTCCTGTGGATGGATATGAAGCTCCCTATGGAAAGGCACAGTTTGTTTTGGTGTACGATAAGACAAGATTGGATAAGATTCCCAGAAATTACAAGGAATTATTGGAAATAGCAAAAAACAACCCTGGCAAATTTACTTACCCTGCACCCCCTGATTTCACAGGTAGTGCTTTTGTGAGAAATATAATATATGATATTGTAGGTTATGAGCAGTTTTTAGACATGGAACCCAAAAAGGAAACAGTGGAAAAGGCAATCAGGCCTGCTATAGAGTATTTGAAGGAATTAAAACCTTATTTATGGAAGGAAGGAAAAACTTATCCTGCAACAATAGCTCAATTGGATAATATGTTTGCGGACAATGAGGTATTAATGACTATGAGCTATAACCCTAATCATGCAGTAAATAAAAAAAAGACGGGAGAATTCCCTGAAACCGCCAGTACCTTTGTATTTGACAAAGGGACAATAGGAAATACCCACTTTTTAGCAATACCATATAATGCACCCAATAAGGCGGGTGCTCTGACGGTTATAAATTTCATCTTAAGTGTTGAAGCTCAGGCCTCAAAATACGATCCTCAAAATTGGGGTGATCTGCCAGTATTGGATAATGATAAGCTAAATGATGAAGAAAGGGAAATGTTCGAGAAGATTGATATAGGTGAAGGGGCATTACCGCAAAATGTACTTTTAGAACATAGACTTCCTGAGATGCCAGCTAATTTAATCCCAATAATAGAGGAAATATGGATGGAAAACATCCCTGTAGAGGGTGAATAGAAAGGTGTATAAATGGTTAAAACCCTATGTTTTGCTTTTACCTGCAATGATGGTAATTCTGGGAATATTCATTTTTGGATTAGCCATGGGGCTAATCCAGAGTTTTGGATATTTCCCTGTAGTAGGACTAAATAAGATTACATTAAAATACTACAGGGAAGTACTGACTGATAAAACTTTTTTATCCTCGCTGGGATTCAGCTTCTATATTTCTCTTATATCTTCTATAATGTCAGTAGTTATAGGGGTGTTGTTAGCATATTCTATTGTTCAAAGTGAGAGTAAAAAGGGAATAGAAAAAGTTATATACAAACTTCCCATAATAGTTCCCCATGCAGTCGCAGCATTACTTGTGTACAATATTTTATCCCAAAGCGGGATACTGGCCAGGATATTGTATAGTTTTGGAATTATAGGCGACCAATCAGAGTTTCCTTCATTAATATTTGATAAAAAGGGAATTGGAGTAATACTGGCTTATATCTGGAAAGCAATTCCTTTTACAACTATGGTAGTGTACACAATATTGAGCAATGTAAATGACAAGCTTTTGGAGGTTGCGTTAAATTTGGGAGCAGATAGAAGACAGGTATTTTGGTATGTATTATTACCCCTTATCATGCCATCAATTTTCTCCTGTTTTATAATTATCTTCGCTTTTTCTTTTGGGGCCTTTGAAGTTCCTTATCTTTTAGGCCCCACTAGTCCTAAAGCTTTGCCCGTTAAAGCTTATATTGAGTACAACAATCCGGATCTGACTCACAGACCTTATTCCATGGTTATAAACATGAGTCTGACTTTTATCTCCGTTATATTGGTTTGGCTATATCATAAGAGTTTCAAACTAATTTCCAGATATGATGGGTGAAAAGGATGAAAAGAAGGGAACTTATTTTCAAGGTAATAACGTATACATTAATATTTCTCCTCCTTTTTCCATTGGTAGTTTTAGTAGTCTGGAGTTTTACCAAAAACTGGCCCTGGCCTAATATTATACCTAGAGAATTCGGGCTAAGGGGAATAAAGTATGTTTTCGGTCCATCCAGTAAATCTCTTAAAATTTTGCTGTTTAGTCTGTGGCTGTCAAGTGTAGTCACAATAGTGACCCTTTTGATAAGTATTCCAGCGGCTAAGGCACTGGGTGTATACGATTTTAAAGGGAGAAGGATATTTAAGATGTTAGTCCTTGCTCCTGTAATTGTTCCTTCTGTAGCTGTGAGTATGGGAATACATGTAACTTTTATAAGACTAGGGCTTGCTAATACCTTCTTAGGGGTTGTGCTGGTTCATCTCATTCCGTGTATTCCATATGGAATTAGAATACTCACAAATGTATTCGAGATAATTGGAGAGTCGATGGAAATGCAGGCAAGAGTCTTGGGAGCAAATCCAGTTAAGGCTTTTTTATATATAACTTTGCCCTTAATTTCACCAGGATTGGTATCTGCCGGCAGTCTCATCTTTATTGTTTCCTTTAGCCAGTATTTCCTCACCTTCTTGATAGGTGGAGGAAAGATTATTACATTTCCCATGTTAATGTTTCCATACATACAGAGCGGAGATAGAATGATGGCATCTATGTATAGTGTAGTTTTTATAGTAAGTTCACTGATATTTCTTGTGATAATGGAAAAAACAGTAAAGACTTATTACAAAGCAGAAAACTACTTTTATATATAATTTGTATATAAGGGGAAGGAGGCAGATGTCAAAACTCGAGTTAAAGAATATATCGAAAAGATTCGATGGCAAGAGCGTACTGAAGGATGTAAGCTTAGTAGTTAATGAAGGAGAAATGATATCTCTTTTAGGTCCCTCGGGATGCGGTAAAACTACTACCCTTAAAATAATTGCTGGTCTTGTTGAACCTGATTCAGGAGATATATTACTTGATGGAGAATCTATTTTAGATGTGCCTGTGGAAAAAAGGGGTACAGTAATAGTCTTTCAAGACTATCTCTTATTCCCGCATATGACAGTAGAGGAAAATATAGGTTTTGGTCTAAAGATGGCAAAAGTTGATAAGGCAAAGAGGGTTAAAAGGGTAAGAGAGATGATAGATTTAGTTCAGTTAACTGGCCATGAAAAGAAGTATCCAGGTGAGTTGTCAGGAGGACAAAAACAGAGGGTTGCAGTGGCAAGGGCTTTAGCAGTTGAGCCCAGGGTATTGCTGTTGGATGAACCCTTTTCGAATTTAGATGCCAGATTAAGGGAAAGCATGAGAGAGTTTGTTTGTGATTTGCAGAGGAAGCTCGGGATAACGACTATACTGGTAACACATGATAGAGAAGAGGCATTAATGACCTCAAACAAAGTAGCTGTAATGTTAGAAGGAAGTATAGAACAGTTTGGTACACCCGAACAAATATATAAAAAACCGGCTTCTCTTGATATAGCAAATTTCTTTGGGGAGAAGAATTACATAGAAGGTACTATCGAAAATGGAATGTTTAAATGTAAAATTGGAAAATTTAAAGCCAACCATAATATATCTTCTAAAGTAAAGGCAATGATAAGACCTGAGGAGGTAGAGCTTTTTCCGAAAAGTGCGGATACAGGTGTTTTAGGAAAGGTGAAGAGGAAAAAATTCGCCGGAGATAGAATATACTATACGATTTTGGTAAATGACACAGAGATTAGATGTATAACTAAGTCTGAGAAGGACTTTAAAATAGGTGAAACGGTGGCTGCTAAGATAGACTTTGGTAATGTGGTTTTTTTTTGAAATAGATTAAGTAATTGCAAACATAAAAAAATAACAGCCATTAGCTAATTTAAAATATAAAATTGACAACAGACAATTGGTAACAGCTGCTGTATCTTTTCGGCTTTGTTGCTATACTCCAGTGCAACATATTGTTTACGGGTCTGCTGCTAATCTTGGGAGTACAGGTTGTGATCCGTTACTTTACTAATATGACTAAGTAACGGTCTTCTCAGCTTGAACCGAGTAGAATAACGGACTACTTGATAGGACTTCTGAGATATAACCTGAAGTTAAGCAACATTTGGGGGTAGCAGCCAATTCAACCTTTGAAGTTTTCAGTTTGAAATTGATTTCAGGTGATATTATGATATCAATAATTGTTCCTGTTTTAAATGAGGAAAAGAGTATCGAAAAACTTTTAAAACAGCTTAGCAGCTTAGAGGGAGACAAAGAAATTATTGTTGTGGATGGTGGAAGTAAAGATAGAACTGTAGAGATTGCGTCAAAGTATGTGAAGGTTATTCGCAGTAAAAAAGGTAGAGCTTTTCAGATGAATAAAGGCGCTGAATATGCAAGGGGAGATATTTTATGGTTTGTTCATTCTGATTCTATAGTAGATAAAAACTCTTTGAAGAAGATTAAAGAAACAATAAATAAAGGGTATATAGGTGGAGGATTTTCTTTATACTTTTATGATTATAATATCCCATTTATGAAATTTGTATCTGTAACTTCAAACTGGAGGGCCAGATATTTAGGTTTACTTTTTGGAGATCAGGGGATTTTTGTAAGGAGGGATGTATTCGATAAGTTGGGTGGTTACCCGGAGATAGAGATAATGGAGGATTGGGAATTTTCTAGAAAATTATGCAGATTAGGGAAAATAAAACTTCTCAATCTTCCGATGGGAACATCCGGTAGACGTTTTAAAAGGGGAGGACCTCTCAGGACGCTATTATTAATGCATAAGATGAAAATTTTGTACCTTTTAGGGGTACCTCCTTCTAAGCTGAATAAGATGTATAGGGAGGCAAGATGATGGAAGCTCTTATTTTAATGTCAAGGGTGCCTATTCCGGGTAAGACTAAAACCAGGCTTATGAAAGTTCTTACAGGTGAAGCATGTGCGGAAATCCACAGATGTTTTCTTTTAGATTTGTTTAATGTCTTTAAATATATAAAAAAAGATAAAGACATATATCTTACTTATACTCCCGAGGATTCCTTTTTCCTAATGAAGGAGATCGTTCCTGATTATATAAATTGCTTTCCTCAAAAAGGAGAAGATTTAGGAGAGAAAATGTTGAATGCTTTTGAATATGTGTTTGGTAGAGGATATGAAAAAGTTGCACTTATGGGTTCGGATATTCCAGATATACAGCCGGGAGAAATAGAAGATTCTTTTGATAAGCTAGAAAAAAGCGATGTTGTTTTGGGGCCGACCTTTGATGGTGGTTACTATTTTATTGGAATGAAAAAGTTATATAAGGAATTGTTTACTGCTGACTTAAAATGGGGGAAGAAAACCGTACTTGCAGGAACGTTCGATATTGCTAATAGCTTGGGGTTAAAGGTAAATTTAATAAATAAACATAGAGATATAGATACTAAAGAAGATTTGGTTTATTATAAAAAAAGGATAGACAATGGAGAGTTTGAAGATATGATTTTGCCTGAAAATACGATAAATTTTATACGAGATAAGTGGGGAGATTCTGGGCATGTTAAGAAATGTATTGAAGGATAAAATAGCTGATTATTTAAGGAAAAGTAAAATAAACAGTTTACTGAATCTCGGAAACGATTTTAAAGTTTCTTTTCTAGCTCAGGGAGAATACAATGTTAATTTTACTGTAGATAAAGGAGAAAAAAAATATGTCTTTAGAGTAAATACAGGAAGCCAGCTTGAACTTGAAAACCAGATAAGATACGAATACGAAGCATTAAAAAGACTTAGAGTAAGTGGAGTAACTCCAAATGTATATTATGTAGATGATACTAAAAACTATTTTGACTATGGTATCCTGGTTATGGAATTTTTAGAGGGAAGACCACTGGAATATGATAAGGATTTAGCTAAGGCAGCAAGGATATTTTCAAGCATTCATTCTATAAATTTAGAGAGGGTTGACACTAGTAACTTTATTGTAGAAGAAAACATATTTAGTGATAGAATAGATGAAGCTAAAAGACTGCTTAAAGATTATTTAAAATCTCCAGAAGTAGATAAAGGATTAAAGGAGTTTTTTATCAAATTCCTCCAGTGGGCAGAAGACAATAGACATAAAGAAAAATATTTTAAAGAAAATAAATGGCACGTTATAAACAATACAGAGGTGAATTCCCATAATTTTATTATAGGAAAAGAAAAAAGCTATTTAATTGATTGGGAAAAACCGGTAATAAGTGACCCATGCCAGGACCTTACCCAGTTTTTAGCTGAAACAACTACTCTCTGGAAGAGAAATTATATTTTATCGAAGGAAGAGAAGGAGGAATTTATCAAAGAATATATATATGGGCTTAATGGACTTGATAGAAATATAAAAGAAAGGATATATCTATACACTCCTTATTTATACTTAAGAGCATTATCCTGGTGTGCCTATGCATGGTTAGAATACCAAAAACCGGATAAAGAAATTAAAAATATGGATACTTTTAGAAAGATAGAGGAATATTTAAATTTAGATTTTATAAAGAAGCTGCTTAAGGACTACCTTTAAACAATTGAGGTTGTCCTAAGTTTCATACTGCTAAATTTTTTAAGCACAGGGTGTTGAATATGCGCCATATTGCCATCTGACCATCTTCTAACCTTAGCATATAAGCACCACCTGTAGAAAATTTTAGTTTTTATGGCACAGAGTTTCTTTACATGAAGTTTTTAGGTTGTTCACTTATAATTACCGTAGGGATGTGAAACCTCTTTTATGAGGCTAAAAATTCTTCATGTGTCTCAGCCTTAATACTTTGATAATTTTCAACTATGC
>ENA-OSAE01000160-OSAE01000160.1-marine-sediment-metagenome-genome-assembly--contig:-NODE-160-length-47882-cov-25.080415_pt1 | contig 47882 bp, 53 predicted proteins | sample MGYA00237870_ERZ529317 | MGnify/ENA primary metagenome ERZ529317 (study PRJEB26369, sample SAMN03142812) | marine sediment metagenome | biome: marine; feature: borehole; material: sediment... | reverse complement strand
CTACCTTCGTTGTTCGGGACTTTCACCCTATAGACAACGCCCATGCCGGGCGCACCGAAAAAAGGGCCGGCCACTGCGGCCGGCCCCAGCCAGGCCTAGCTCATCTTCTTTAGCTCAGGGATCAGGTGCTCATTCAGGACCTTTATGTGCGTCCCTTTCATCCCTAGGGACCTAGACTCAATGACCCCGGCGCTCTCGAACTTCCGCAAAGCGTTCACGATTACCGACCGGGTGATGCCCACCCGATCCGCGATCTTTGACGCCACGAGAAGTCCCTCGTCACCGTCAAGTTCATTGAAGATGTGCTGAATGGCCTCCAGCTCGGAATACGAGAGGGTGTTCAGAGCCACCTGGACGGCCGCCTTCTTGCGAGCCTCTTCCTCCTTCTCCTCGCTCTTCTCCCTCAGCATCTCCATACCTACCACGGTGGCCCCGTATTCGGCCAGGATCAAGTCCCCTTCGGTGAACTGGCCCGAATAACGGGCGAGAATCAAAGTTCCCAGCCTCTCACCGCCCCCGTTTATGGGCACTATAGTGGTCACCTTATCCTCGTATATACAAGGCTCACCCTCCTTGAACACACATTTCCTCAGTTCCTGAGTGATGTTCGGGAGGGTCTTATCCAACTTGAGTATTCGCAAGTTGTAGGCCTCTGGGAACCTCTGCTGTTCCAGGACCTCGTCCACCATAATGTCACACTCAAAATCGTCCAAGAGACGATAGCCGAGGAGAACCCCCTCTGTATCCACCAGGTAGACATTGGCACCGATGAGCTCTGAGAGGACGTTGGCCATCTCGTTAAACCCCACGGGATATCCGGACGACTTCTCCAACAGCCTCGAGATCCGCCGCGTCTTCTCCAATAATGATTGCACCGTTCTCACCCCCCTTTCCCTTTGAATTGTTACAAGATATAACGTGAGAGGTCTTCGTCTCCCACGACGTCGGCCAGCTTCTGCCTCACGTAAGATGCGTCAATGGTTACCTCGACCCCAGTCATGTCGGGAGCGTGAAAGGAGATATCTTCGAGCAGCTTCTCCATGACTGTATGCAGCCTCCTTGCCCCGATGTTTTCGGTCCTCTCATTTACCGTGTAAGCTACCGCAGCTAGTTCTTCTATGCCGTCGTCGGTGAACACGACCTTGACGCCCTCGGTCTCCAGCAACGCCGCATACTGCCGGGTCAGCGCGTTCTCCGGCTCGCGCAGGATCCTGACGAAATCCTCCTTTTTCAAGGCCTCCAACTCAACTCGTATCGGGAACCTGCCCTGCAGTTCGGGGATTAGGTCCGACGGCTTGGCCACGTGAAAGGCCCCTGCCGCGATGAACAGGATGTGGTCGGTTCTGACCGGGCCGTGCTTAGTTACCACCGTCGTGCCCTCCACTATGGGGAGGATATCCCGCTGCACACCTTCGCGCGAGACATCCGGCCCCGAACGGCCCTCGCTACCGGCGATCTTGTCTATCTCGTCTATGAATATAATGCCCGACTGCTCGGTCCGCTCAAGCGCCTCGGAGACAACCTGATCCATATCGATGAGCCTCTGGGCCTCCTGGCTCACCAGGATGGGGAGGGCCTCCTTCACGGGCACTCGTTTTCTTTTCTTCTTCGGCGGGAACATCCCTCCCAACAGGTCCTGTAGGTTTATGCCCATCTCCTCCACCCCAGCTGCCGAGAAGACCTCAACCATGGGCGTGTTCTTGTCCTCTACCTCGATCTCCACGATCTGGTGGTCCAGCTCGCCCCTCTTCAACCGGCGACGCAGCTCCTCACGCCGTCCCCGCAAAGTATCGTCCTCGGGTTCCTCTTCCTCCGCTGGTGAGGCGTCCCTCTGTGCCCCGAAGAGCACCTCGAAGGGGTTCCTGGTGTCCGGTTTACGGCGTGGCCGGAGGATAAGGGAGATAATGCGTTCCTCCGCCAGCTCCCTAGCCCTGTCCTGGACCTTCGCCATCCTCTCCGCCTTCACCATCCGAATAGCCGTCTCCACCAAATCGCGCACCATGGCCTCCACGTCTCGGCCGACGTAGCCAACCTCGGTGAACTTCGTGGCCTCAACCTTTACGAAGGGAGCGCCCACCAAGCGCGCCAGCCTCCGCGCTATCTCAGTCTTACCGACCCCAGTGGGACCGATCATCAGGATATTCTTAGGCATTATCTCCTCCTGGAGCTTCTTAGGCAGCTTCCGCCTCCTGATGCGGTTCCTCAAGGCGATGGCGACGGCCCGTTTGGCCTCCTTCTGGCCCACTATGTATTTATCAAGCTCGGCCACTATCTGCCTAGGGGTAAGGTCCACACCACGACCTCCCTCACAACATAGCGTAGGCCACTATATTTCCTCGATGGTTAATTGATGATTAGTATACACGCAGATATCGGCGGCAATATGCAAGGCGGCCTCCACGATGGCCCTTGCCCCAAGGTCGCTGTGCCGGAGCAGTGCCCTAGCGGCCGCGAGGGCGTAGCCACCCCCTGAGCCGACGGCGATCACGCCGTCGTCCGGCTCGATCACATCCCCTGCGCCGGAGAGGACCAACAGGTCCGACTCGTCCATGACCACCAACAGGGCCTCCAAACGGCGGAGGACCCGATCCGTTCGCCACTGTTTGGCCAGGGCCTCAGCTGCAGCTCGGAGGTTGCCGTGTTTCCGCTCCAGCTCACCTTCAAATCGCTCGAAGAGGGCGAAGGCGTCGGTCGCCGAGCCTGCGAAACCCGCCAACACCTTACCCTTGTAAAGCCTGCGGACCTTGCGCGCACCGTGCTTCATCACGAGGTCCTTCTCGAAGGTAACTTGACCGTCTCCCCCGATCGCGCCCTCGCCGTCTTTCCTTACCGCGACGATGGTCGTAGCGTGAAACACCCTAAACCACTCCCCTATGCCCTCGGGTGAGAACGAGCGTAAACACGCGCCAGCTTCTCCCTGGAAACGTGCGTGTATATCTGCGTAGAAGACAGGCTGGCATGCCCCAGCAGTTCGCACACAGCCCGCAGGTCCGCCCCACCGTCTAGTAGGTGGGTGGCGAAGGTGTGACGCAGCGTGTGGGGGGTCGCCCGCCCATCAACTCCCGCCCGCATGATCCAGCGGGCCACTACAAAGCGCGCGCCGCGCACGCTCAACCTGTCCCCTCTCGCGTTCAAGAACAGCGCCTCGCCGGCACTGCCGCGCCCCCTGGCCAGAAGAGCGGGGCGTCCCCCCTTCAGATACCTCGTGAGGGCCATCACTGCCGGCCGGCCCATGATCGCCACCCGTTCCCTTCCGCCCTTCCCCCTGACTCGCAGGATCTCCATCTCCATATCCAAGGCCCCCAGGTCCAAGGAAACCAGCTCACTGATCCGCAGCCCCGAGGCGTACAGCAGCTCGAGCATAGCCCTATCCCTCATACCCAGCGGGGTCCCAGGCGGCGGGGCTGTGAGCAACCTCTCCATCTCGTCCCGGGTCACGACCCTGGGGAGCCTCTTCTCCAGCTTGGGCGAGGAAACCATCGCCGTGGGGTTGTTCTCGACTAGGCCCTCCCTGGCAAGATAGCGGAACAAGGACCTTATAGCCGACATCTTACGCGCTATGTACCGTCTACTCAACCCACGCCGCCTCAGCTGAGCCAGATAGGTGCGGAGGACGAGATGGTCCACCTGGGTTAGCGGCACACGAGCCCCAAGATGGGCCGTAAAGTCTCGCAGATCTCTCCCGTAAGCCCTGAGCGTCTCGGGCGACAAATTCCTCTCAAACCGGAGATGCTCGAGGAAACCGCGGACCAGATCCAACGGCGTCACCCCTCACCGGTCAGCCTAGGTTGAGTTCATAGTATCATAATTGCCTAAATGGCCGCAATAGATAGGCCATATGCTGAGGCGAAGTCCCGGAGCGCTCGGAGTGCTCGGGAAGACAGGTATTCGCGCTTCCTCTCCCGGCTCACCCTGCGACCGGGCGGTGGAAAGAGCCCGAAGTTGATGTTCATAGGCTGAAAGGAGCGCGGGTCTGCACCTGAGACGTGATGCACAAGGGCGCCGTGGGCGGTCTCCCGGGGGAAGACCAACGGTTCCTTCCCTTGGGCCAGCCTGACCAGGTTGACACCGGCGATGAACCCGGTGGCCGCCGACTCCACATAACCCTCCACCCCGCAGATCTGGCCCGCAAATAGAACCCGTCTGTCCCTGATCGTCTGCAGCGTGGGCAGCAACACCTTCGGCCCGTTGAGGAAGGTGTTCCTGTGCATGACCCCGTAACGCAGGAACTCGGCCCTTTCGAGGCCCGGGATCATCCGGAAAACCCGTTTCTGCTCGGGCCACTTTAGGTTCGTCTGAAACCCGACCAGGTTGTACATGGTCCCCTCCCGGTTCTCAGGCCGCAGCTGCACCACGGCATAGGGGATCTCGCCCGTACGCGGGTCTGGCAACCCGACTGGTTTCATGGGCCCAAACCGCAGAGTATCCTCGCCCCTGCGAGCCATGACCTCAACCGGCAGGCAGCCCTCGAAGAAGGGAACGTGATCGAAGTCCTTCTTCTCATGGACCTCAGCAGCCACCAGGGCCTTCCAGAAGGCGAGGTATTGTTCGCGAGACAGGGGGCAGTTCAGATAATCTTCTCCCCTACCGTACCTGGAGGCCCGGTAGACGACTTCGTGATCTATGCTATCAGCGGACACTATGGGGGCTGCGGCATCGTAGAAATAGAGGTAGTCCTCGCCCGTAAACTCAGCAATGCTCTCGGCCAGCGGGCTAGACGTCAAGGGGCCGGTCGCTATTACCACGGGCCCCGCTGGTATAGTACGAACTTCCCGCCTTATCACCTCGATGTTCGGATGCCCCTCGATCTTGCGGGTGATATAACGCGAGAACTCGTGGCGGTCCACCGCCAGGGCTCCCCCGGCTGGAACCTGAGTGGCCACCGCAGCCTCCATGATCAACGAGCCGAGGGCTTTCATCTCCTCCTTCAACAATCCCACGGCGTTCTTCAGGCTCGAGCCGCGGAAGGAGTTGCTGCATACCAGCTCCGCGAAGCCGGCGGTCTGGTGAGCTGGCGTCATTTTCTCCGGCCTCATCTCGTACAACAAGACCCGCTCGCCAAACCTAGCGGCCTGCCAGGCGGCCTCCGAACCCGCCAGGCCTGCGCCTACCACAGTTACCGTCACTGCTTATCCCCCCTGGCACGATACGAGCAGTCCTTCGCGGCGCAAAGGAGATAGGTGCCCCGCTTAGAGCGCCTCTCGACCAGGTAGGTGCCGCATTCGGGACACCTCTCACCCGTGGGCCTCTGCCAGCTCACGAACTCGCAATCAGGATACCTATTGCAGCCATAAAAGGTCCGTCCCTTCTTCGACCTTCGCTTTACCACCTCTCCCTCGCCACATTCAGGACAACGCACGCCCGTTCTCTCGAAGTAGGGTTTGGTGTTTCGACATTCGGGGAAACCGGGACAGGCTAGGAACTTGCCGTATTTCCCCCACTTCACCACCATCAGCCGGCCGCACTTCTCACACTCCACATCGGTCTGTTCCTCCGCCACCTCGATCCTGGCGATCTGCTCCTCGGCCCGGGCCAGGGTGGCCTCGAAAGGACCATAGAAGTCATAGAGCAGCTTCCGCCAGTCCTCCTTCCCCTCCTCGATAAGGTCAAGCCTCTTCTCCATCTCGGCGGTGAACTCCACGTCGATTATATCGGGGAAATACCGCTTCAGGAGGTCTACCACCACCTTCCCCAAGGCGGTGGGCACGAACCTGTTGTTTTCCCGGGTGACGTACCCTCTTTGTTGTATCGTCTCTATGGTGGGAGCGTAGGTGCTCGGGCGACCTATTCCCTTTTCCTCAAGGGCTTTGACCAGCATGGCCTCGGTATAACGAGGTGGGGGTTGCGTGAAGTGCTGGTGCGGTTTCAGGTCTAGAAGGTCGAGGATGTCTCCCTTACGAAGCTCCGGCAAATGGCCTTCCCGCTCGTCGGCCCTTTCGTCCTTCCCCTCTGTATATACCGTAGTGAAACCCGGGAATTTGACCCGCGAGCCGGTAGCCCTGAAGAGGTGGCCCCCGGCCTGAATGTCCACGCTTACCGTGTCCAAGACCGCCGACGCCATTTGGCTGGCTAGGAATCGCTCCCATATTAGTTTATAGAGCTTGTACTGGTCCGCGGTGAGGTGTGCGCGTACGGCTTCCGGCGTACGGGCCACGGAGGTGGGCCTAATGGCCTCATGAGCCCCTTGAACACCCTCACGAACCTTCCCCCACTTGCGCGGTTGCACGTAGCTCTGCCCGTACTGCTCCCTGACGAAGGAAGCCGCTTGGCCTACGGCCTCGTCGCTGACCCTGGTGGAGTCAGTGCGTATATACGTCACCAGGCCCACGGTCCCCTCAGCGCCGATGTCCAACCCCTCGTATAGTTGTTGGGCCGCCCGCATCGTACGACTCACCCTGAACCCCAACTTGCGGGAGGCCTCCTGTTGTAGCGTGCTGGTGGTGAAAGGCGGGGCGGGATTCCTTCGCCGCTCCTTCTTCCTGACCCCCCTGACCACGAAGCCTTCCCTTCGAGCTGCCTCGATCACCGCCTGGGCTTCATCACCCGTCTTAAGCTCCCTCTTCTCTCCATTAGCAGAACCGTAGTACTTGGCCTCAAAGGCCTCCGTCTTCTGGCCGCGGGGACACAGCTTGGCCGTAATGGACCAGTACTCCTCTGGCTCGAAGGACTCGATCTCCTCCTCGCGGTCACAGATCAGGCGTACTGCGACCGACTGCACCCGACCCGCACTCAGGCCCCGCCTCACCTTCCGCCATAGCAGCGGGCTGAGCTTATAACCCACGAGCCGGTCCAGGATCCGGCGAGCCTGCTGGGCGTCCACCAGGTTCTCGTCAACCGGTCGGGGATTCTTAACAGCGTTCCTGACGGCGTCCCGGGTTATCTCGTGGAACTCGATCCGGCAGGGCTCATCGCCGTTCAACTTCAGGGCCTGCACCAGGTGCCAGGAGATGGCCTCGCCCTCGCGGTCGGGGTCGGTGGCCAAGAGGATCCGGTCGGCCTTGCGGGCTTCCTTACGCAGTTCTTCGAGGACCTTGCCCTTGCCCCGGATGGTGATGTACTTCGGCTGGAAACCGTGTTGAACGTCCACCCCCAGCTGGCTCTTGGGTAAGTCCCTGACGTGACCCATGGAGGCCCTGACTATATATGACCTTCCGAGGAATTTCTTCAAGGTCTTAGCCTTGGCGGGTGACTCTACTATTACGAGGGACCGTGTCACCTGAACACCTCCGCACATATCCTTGACGTTTTCTGGGTAATTATCCTAGACATTTTTCTACGACGGTATTACTTATCCTCCCCCGACCTCCGTGGCCGGTAGACCAGCGCACTTTCAGCCTACGGTGGAGGCCGAGCGCAGGTGCCCTTAAGAAGCTGGCCAAGGTCGCGAGGAGGATATAATCGCCCTTGGGTTCGGGGAGAATACTAAAGGGTGAGACCATGGAATGGCTGCGCAGAGCGCTACACGGCTCCCGTTTCGATTTCTTCCGTCCGGGATGGTGGGCCTTACACTTGTGGGCCCTCAGCACCGTCTTCTGGGTTGGGTATAACCTGGGGGCGCGTGCCAGGGACGTGAACGCGGCGATTACCCTCATAACGCAAAGCATGAGAGAAGGGAGTGTGGAAGATGAGCGGTCCGACTGTGAAGTGCGAGGTTAACACCTGCACTCATTGGATTCCCTCTAACATATGTGGAGCTGAGAACATCGACATCCTCACTGAACAGGCAGGCGCTAGCCCAGGGGGTGCGGAGCAGACTGAATGCAAGACCTTCGCACAAAGGCGGGGGCTCACGAGCATACTGAGGTCAATGGACAACGTCAACTGGGGCGGGATGATGCAGGGGGTCCTCAGCCCCGAACGCAACGTGACACCGTCCGTCACCTGCACGGTAGACTCGTGCACCTTCTGGGAGGACGGAAACCGCTGTAAGGCGGAGGAGATATTCGTCAGCGGGCAGAACGCCTCCGAATGTGAGGAGACCAACTGCCACACCTTTCAAGCCAAGGGCTAGGAGAGGGCACACCCCTTAAAGGAGAGGCGATGAAGCGGACATGGCCCGAGGCGCCGTAGAGCGGCCTTGTGCTCGGCCGTTGGGTACCCTTTATGACGGGCGAACCCGTAGCCCGGATAACGTCGGTCTAAGCGCTGCATGAGCCTGTCCCTCACCACCTTGGCTATGATGGAGGCCGCGGCGATGGGGTTACACAGGCGGTCCCCACCTACGATGGCCCTCGCGGGCACGCCGAAATCCGGCGCAAAAGGGCCGTCCACCAAAACGAAGTCAGGGACGGGCCTCAGTCGGGCCACAGCCCGCTGCATGGCTAACAGAGCCGCATTATGTACATTAACTCTGTCGATGACCCGGGCGTTGACGCAGGACACGGACCAGGCCACAGCGGCGGTGGTTATAGCCCTGTATAACTCTTCTCTACTCTCCTCGCTGAGCCGTTTAGAATCGTCCAGTTCTGGGAATTCACTATCTGGCGGCAAGATAACCGCGGCCGCTACTAGAGGGCCGGCCAGAGGGCCCCTGCCGGCCTCATCTACGCCGGCGACCTTGCCGTAGCCCTCCTCTGCCAGCTGGCGTACAAGGGCCTCCCGCTTCAGATAGGCCTCGCGCCGCTCCTCCTCCGCCATGAGGGCCCGCATCAAGCGACGTCTGAGCGCGCGCGCTGTCTTGCGTTCGTCCCCCTCGAGCAGGGTCAGCATCCGTCTGAGCCCCTCGGGGTCGAGGTCACGACAGATGGCCTCCAGTTCCCTGACGGTCAGACGAAGGGCCGTCATCTCCTCCCCCCCTCGCCGGCGGGTTCAATGTACTGCCCGAATGGACCCGATGGGCCAATAAACGACGAAGGCCTTACCCTTGATCAGCCGTAGGTCAACGAACCCGAAGCTGCGACTGTCCTCGCTGCCGCTCCGGTTATCGCCCAGGACGAAGACCGTTCCCTCAGGGACCTTGCGCAGTGCGAAATCGGGGCCTCCGGGGTGCAGGACATAGGGTTCTGACAGCGGACTCCCGTTAACCATCACCACCCCGTTCTTTACCATCACGTCCTCACCCGCCACCGCGACTACCCTTTTAATGAAATCCCGCCTGGGGTCATAGGGATACCGGAACACTATGATGTCTCCGCGCTCGGGCTGCCGTAAACGATAAACCACCTTGTTGACCAGCAACCTCTCCCCGTGGTGCAGGCTGGGCTCCATGGAGAAACCTTCCACTACAAAGGACTCCACGACAAAGGCCCTGATGAGGAAGGCCAGCGCCAGTGCTACTAGTATCGTTTCTATGGACTCTCTAATGGTTCGCCAAGTCTCCTTGGTCATGGATACCCCCTCTTAACGCCCCAAAAGAAAAGGGACTGAGACAGCTCAGCCCCCTCGGCTTCTCCCTACTACGTCCGTCTCTTCTCCTTAATCCTAGCCGCCTTACCGCGTAGCCCACGAAGATAGTACAGCCTGGCCCGACGCACCTTACCCTGTCTCACGACCTCGACCTTATCCACGATGGGCGAATGGACCGGGAAGGTCCTCTCCACTCCGACGCCGTAGCTGATCTTCCTCACGGTAAAGGTCTCGTTGAGGCCTCCACCGCGTCGTCTGAGCACCACGCCGTCGAAAACCTGGATCCGCTCCCTCCCGCCCTCTCTGACTTTTACGTGGACCTTAATCCTGTCCCCCGGCTTGAAGTCCGGTATATCATCGCGCAGGTTCTCGCGTTCAATGACCTTCATCATGTCCACCATGGCAAAGGAACCTCCTTACTTAAATCGACAAGGGTTATTATACCATAGGGTTTGGTCCGAGACAACAAAGGCTACGACATCATCTCCAGCACTATCTCTCTGACGAGCTCACGGTCAGCCTCGTCTAAGTTGATACGCTTCAAGAGCTCCGGCCGTCGCTCCAGGGTTCGCCGCAGCGCCTCCCGGCGTCGCCACTGAGCTATGGCGCCGTGATTACCTGAGAGGAGGATGTCGGGCACCCGCATGCCCTGGAACTCCCTGGGCCTGGTAAAATGTGGCCCTTCGAGGATGCCCATTCCGAAGGTATCCTTCGCCGGAGCGTCCTCCTGGCCGAGCACCCCTGGGATCAACCGGACCACCGCATCGATCACGACCATCGCCGGCAATTCCCCGCCGGTTAAGACGTAATCCCCGATCGATAGCTCATCGGCCGCAAGGCGTGCTCGTACTCTGTCATCTACGCCTTCATACCGTCCGCACAGCAAGATCAGGTGTCTCTCCCGGGCCAGCTCCCGGGCGATGTCCTGATTGAAGGCTCTCCCCTGGGGGGTGAGCAGGATAACCCTGCCGCCGCTCGCCTGAGAGGAGATGGCCTCCACCGCGCGAAATATGGGTTCGGGCTTCATCACCATGCCCCCGCCGCCGCCGAAGGCGTAATCGTCTGTGGTGCGGTGCCGGTCGTCGGTAAACCTGCGGAGGTCCCAGAGCTCTACTTCCACGAACCCCTGTTCGCGGGCTCTCTTTATTATGCTCTCGCCCAAGACGGGCTCAAACATGCCCGGGAAAATGGTGACCACGTCAATTCGCATCTCTAGCCCTCCGGCCTCAGTCGAGCATACCGGGAATGGGGCGGACCACCATGCGTCTGCCCTCCACGTCTACCTCCCGTACGAACTCGCGGACTGCCGGGATGAGCACCTCCCGCCCATCAGCCTCGATAACGTATACCGCGTTAGCCGGCGTCCTGAGGACGTCCTTCAGGCGACCGATGAGCGCACCAGCCTCGTCGTAGACGCACATCCCCACCAGCTCGAAATCATAGTACCGGCCCTCCGCCAAGGGGCGCACCTGCTCGCGCGGTATACAGACCGTTTTTCCACGTAGGGCCTCGGCCTGGTCACGCGAGTCAACTCCATCGAGCCGCAGGAGGACGAGATTCTTGTGGGGCGTGGCCTGCAACACGCGGTAGCTTCTATTGTCGATGAGCACCTCCGCAAGGTCCCGGAACCTGAGCGGTTCATCGGTCAGTGGGTAAACCCGGAGCAGTCCTCTGACCCCGTGCGGAGCGACCACCTCTCCCACCGCGATGAGGTCGCCTGCCATTACGGACGTACCTCCTGCACCACCCCATCTCTGATAACGATCTCCGCCTGGAACAAGGAGTTCCAATCATCCCCAGGTCTCACGACCACAGGCCCCTCTATGGTCCCCCTGACTATTTCGGAGCCCAATTCCAGCTCTTCAAGTTCCCTCAAGCGTTGGGTAAGCTCTTCCTTCTTCTCCTGCCGCTTCCTCTTCTCCAGCTCGAGCTGCTGCCGTATGGCTTGGAGGTGTTGAGGGTTGACCTTGGCCACGTCGTTCATTATTCGCTTGAACTCGAACTCGAGCCGCTGCATCTCCATGTCCAGGCCCTTGATCGCCTCCCGCAGTTCCCCCACGAGCTCCTCTTTAAGGGACTCGGTGAGAACTGCCTTGATGGTTATGCGCCTGTGGATCTCTATGGAATCCCCCACGAGGAAGTCCCCCTAAGAAAGGATCTCGACCATTACCTTCTTGGTCCCGCGGGGCGCCGCAGCCTTAACCACAGTCCTAATGGCCTTTACTACGCGGCCCCCTTTGCCAATCACCTTGCCGACATCCTCGTCCGCCACGCGAACCTCTACAATGACCGAACTATCGGTCTCCCTCTCCTGTATGTCCACGGCGTCCGGGTAGTCAACAAGGGCCTTAACCAGAAGCTCGACCAGCTCTTTCATGGGACGCCCCCTCCCTAGTTACCTCTCGACTCCTCCAACTTCTTGAGGAGTCCTACCTTGGAAAACAGAGCTTTGACGGTGCTGGAAGGCTGGGCTCCCCTCCTGAGCCAATCAAGAGCCTTATCTTCCATGATCTCTATGACCTCAGGATCAGCAACCGGGTCATAATATCCGAGCTCATCGATAAACCTTCCGTCCCTCGGGGACCGGGAATCCGCTACTACGATCCTGAAGAAGGGATCCTTCTTGCCGCCGAGTCGCTTCAGCCTGATCTTTACCGCCAATGTTCTGCACTCCTTCCTGACCTATTGTAAGAACGGAAACCTCAGGTTTCCCTTCGTGAGCTGACGTTCTACTCCGGACAGCTGTTTCATCAGCTTACGAGTCTGCTGAAACTGTTTGAGCACCCTGTTGACGTCTTGTACCCGTGTTCCGCTTCCCCGCGCGATTCTCTTCCGCCTACTGCCATCGATTATGGCCGGATTGACCCTCTCCTCCCGGGTCATGGAGTTAATTATGGCCTCGATCTTCACCAGCTCTCTCTCATCGACCTGTAAAGCGCCCACCTTCTTCAGCTTCGCGGTACCCGGGATCATCGATAGAAGCTCCTCCAACGGGCCCATCTTGCGGATCTGCCTCAACTGGTCCACGAAGTCCTCCAGAGTGAACTGATCGCTCCGTAGCCTCTCACGGAGCTCCTGGGCCTTTTTCTGATCAATGCTCCTTTCGGCCCGTTCGATCAGCGTGAGCACGTCCCCCATCCCCAGGATCCGTGACGACATCCTGCTGGGATGGAAGGGCTGTAAGTCCCCCAATTTCTCGCCCACGCCGACGAACTTAATGGGCTTCTCGGTGACCGCCCTCACCGACAGCGCGGCGCCGCCGCGCGCGTCACCGTCGAGCTTGGTCAATATAACCCCGCTGACGCCCAGGCGTTGGTCAAAGGTCTTAGCGATGTTGACGGCCTCCTGCCCGGTCATGGCGTCCACTACCAGCAAGACCTCGTGGGGGCTGGTCTCCGCTTTCATTCGTCGCAGCTCATCCATCATGGAATCATCGATGTGCAGGCGCCCGGCGGAGTCGATGATGACCAGATCTCTCCCAGACCTCTTCGCCGCCTCTATCCCCGCCCGAGCGATCCTGACCGGATCGGCCTTCACCCCGAGCTCTGCGGCAGTCAGGACGGGAACTCCCGCCAGGTCGCCGACGCGCCGCAGCTGGTCAACCGCAGCGGGACGGTAAACGTCCGCGGCAACCAGGACCGGGCTTCGCCCCTCCTCACGGAGAAGTTTGGCCAGCTTCCCTGCCGTGGTCGTCTTCCCCGAACCCTGTAGGCCAACGAGCAAGATTACGGTAGGAGGGGAGGGGCTAAAGGAGATCCCGACGGCCTCCTCGCCCATAAGCCTGGTCAGTTCCTCATTGACGATCTTTATTACCTGTTGTGCTGGCGTTAGGCTCTTGAGGACCTCCTGTCCCAGCGCCCGCTCTCTCACCGAGGCTACGAAGGACTTGGCCACCTTGAAGTTGACGTCTGCCTCCAGGAGGGCCATTCGAACCTCCTTCAGGGCCGCATCTATATCTGCTTCCCTCAGGCGCCCCTTTCCTCGCAGGCGGGCAAAGGCCTCTTGTAACCTGTTGCTGAGGTTTTCGAACATCAAGCCACCTACTCTCAGGTCATCTGTTCGAGAAGGTCCAAGATCCGCCCCGCATCAACATAACAGAGCCCACAGCTGCTGTCGAGGATCTCCCTGATCTCCCCCGCTAGCCGCTTCCGCCTCTCCTTGGCAGCTCTCAGCCCGAGGACCTTCTCAAATTCACGCAGCGCCTCCTCGGCCCTCACGAGGGAGTCGTGAACCGCCTGCCTGGTCACGCCCTTCATGTCAGCTATCTCGCTCAGGGACAGGTCATCGCCGTGATACAGTTCTACGATCTCCCTCTGCGAGTCGGTGAGCAGGGCCCCGTAAAGGTCGAAGAGCGCACCCATCTCGCTCCTGCGCTGCAAAGGGTCGCTCCATGGTGCCATCTTCTTCGCTCCCCCGCGTGCGTCAAGGTATACGCCTTTACACTGGGGATTTTATCGAAGCGCGGCGCCGGTGTCAAGCGCCTTGGCCTTCGAAGAGGGCGCGTACGAACAGCTCCGGATCGAAGGGCGCCAGGTCCTCAAGACCCTCGCCCAAACCCACATAGCGTACCGGAACCCCCACCTCCGATGCAATAGCTATGATCACGCCGCCCCTCGCCGTGCTGTCCAATTTGGTGAGCACTATCCCTGTTACTCCTACGGCCTCGTGAAAGATCCGGGCTTGCTGCACGGCGTTTTGACCTGTGGTGGCGTCCACCACCAAGAGCACTTCACAGGCTTCGTCCGATACCTGACGCTCGATGACCCGCTTTATCTTCTTAAGCTCCTCCATCAGGTTGGCCTTGGTGTGCAAACGCCCGGCGGTGTCCACTATGACCCGGTTGGCCCCTCTGGCCCGCGCCGCCTGTATGGCGTCGTAGACCACGGCTGAAGGGTCGGCACCCTCCTGGTGGTGGACCAGGTCCACGCCCAGGCGGTCGGCCCAGACGCTGAGCTGTTCGACGGCAGCTGCTCGAAAGGTATCAGCAGCCGCCAGCAACACCTTGTCACCAGCCCCGAGGTAACGGTGGGCGAGCTTAGCGATGGTAGTGGTCTTGCCCACCCCGTTAACCCCTACCATGAGGGTAACGAACGCATCATAGCCCGGCGAGTCCGCCCGCAGCCTGTCGAGTAGCTCCTCTTGCAGCAGTGGCGTAAGCCGTGCAGGTGACTCTATCCGCTCGCGCTTGGCCCGCTCACGGAGGGATTCGAGTAATTCGGTGGTGGTGCGAATCCCAACGTCAGCCTGGAGGAGAAGTCCCTCCAGCTCCTCAAAGAGCTCTTCGTCTATAACCCCGTGAGCCCTGAGAAGGGACCAGAGCCTCTCAGAGAAGCCCTGGCGCGTTCTCCTCAAGCCTTGTTTGAAGGTTTGGAGCCAGTTCTTAACCATCTCTCTACCCCGCCTTTCCCTCGGTAAACCTCACGGAGACCAGCTTGGACACACCGGAGCCCTCCATCGTTATGCCGTAAAGGGCATCCGCAGCCTCCATCGTAGCCTTCTGATGGGTTATCACGATGAACTGGGTTTGCCTCGAGTGCTCCTTCAGAAACTTGCGAAACCTGTTTACGTTGACCTCGTCCAGCGCAGCCTCGACCTCGTCCAACACACAGAAAGGCCGCGGCCTTACCCTCAGGAGGGAGAATATGAAGGCGATGGCCGTGAGCGCCCTCTCGCCCCCCGAGAGAAGGGAGAGGCTCTGCAGTTTCTTGCCGGGGGGCTGCGCGACGATATCCACACCGCTCTCGAGGAAGTTCTCCTCATCCACCAGCACGAGATCAGCCCGACCTCCCTCGAAGAGCTCGCTGAAGACCTTTTGGAACTCTTCACGCACGCGGGCGAAGGCCTCCTTGAACCGACGCTTCATCCTACGCTCCATCTCGTCTATTATCTTGAACAACGAGGCCTTGGCCCCCTCAAGGTCAAGCTTCTGGCGCTGGAGGAACTCGTACCGCTCTCGCACCTCACGGTACTCCTCAATAGCGGCGAGGTTAACCGGCCCGAGGTTCCGGAGCTTGTCCTTAAGGCCCTCTATCCGCTCCCTTGCCGCCTCAACATCCAGGTCCTCGGTATCTCCCACCGCCCGTATATCACACCCATAATCCGCCAGCATCCTCTCCTCAATTCTCTCCAGCTCCATCTCCACGCGCGTGAGCTCCACTGCGGCCTCCTGAAGCTCCCGCTGCCACCGGCTCAGGGCCCGGCGTTTGTTCCTGATCTCGGCCTGCAGTTTCATCTGCCCCTCGGAACAGCTGACCCTCTCCTCTTCGAGCCTGCGGAGGGCACCTGACAGCTCGGCTCCTTTAGCCTCGAGTTCTTCCACGGTGTTTACCAGGGAGGACTCCTCCTCTGCCAGGCCCTCCATAGAACGCCTGGCGTCCTCCAGCTGCTCCTCGAGCCTGCGTTTGGCCTCGTGGAGCCTGCTCCGCTCACCCTCCAGGCGCTCGAGGGCCTCGCGTCGAGCCGCCATCTCCTCCTCGGTCCGAGCCACACGCACTTTAGCCTCCGTAACCTCCCTCTCCAGTTGCGCGCGCCTCGCCGTCTGTCTTGTGAGCTCCTGTTCCTCCATGGAGATGGCCCGCTTCACCTCGTCCTCGGTCTGAAGGTCAGTTAGCGCCTCCCTATGTTCGGCACACTGGCTCCGACACCGCTCTATCTCATCCGATAGGCTTTGAGCGTCCTCTGCCAGCATCCGCCGGCGCTCCTCCAGCTGTTCAAGTCGCCTTTCCACTCCCTGTATCCTCTCGGAGCAGGTGCGTAAGGCGAGTTCCTTTTGGAAGATCTCCTCCCGTATCTCCCTGGCGCGCCCCTCCATGGACTCTACGCGCCTCGCGGCACCCTCCGCCTTCACCTCCGCCTGGCGGAGGAGCTCCACTAGCTCTGTGGACTCGCGCGCCAGCCTCTCCATGGTCTTCCGCCTCTGAAGCAGCCCGCCGCCGGCCGCCCTGGCACTGCCACCGGTAATCGGGCCGCCGACATGCACCACGTCGCCCTGCACCGTCACGACCTTGTAGCGCTTGCCTATGGCCCTTGAGACCCGCCTGGCCGTCTCTAGGTCCTCAGCTACGAGGGTCCTACCCAGGAGAAAGTCCACCACCACATCTGTACCCTCTGACGTGCTGACCATCTCCGAGGCGAGCCCCAGAGCGCCGGCCGCCAGCGCACGTTCCTTAGTCTGCCCAGCCAGCGGGCGCGGAACAAGCCCGTCAAGGGGCAGGAAAGTCGTTCTGCCGGCAGAGGACCGCTTGAGGTGCTCGATGGCCCTGGCGGCGTCGGCCTCACGCTCACAGACGATGTGTTGGGCCGCCGCGCCCAGCGCAACCGTTATCGCGGTCTCGAGTCCCTCCGGAACATGGATAAGCTCGGCCACCGAGCCCCTGACGCCGCGGAGAAGCTCTCTACGGGCCGCCATGAGCACCTCCCGGCTGGCCCGAGAGTATCCTTCGTAAGCTTCCTCCATCCCCCTCAGGGCCTGCAACCTGGATGACACCTGCTCCTCGCGACGCCTGAGCTCGCCGAGCTCCCTCTCGGCCTGTTCGAGCTCTGCCCGGGCTCTCTTCGCCTGGCTCAGCAGGTCCTCCCGGCTGCCCTGTAGATGCTCTATCTGCTCGGCTAGCGAGTCCCGCCGCTTGCGCTCCTCCAGGAGCAGGCTCTTATGTTCCTCGAGCGACTGCTCACACGCGGCGATCTCCAGTTCGGTCTTCTCCAAACTCGCTCGCAACGACCTCTCTTCCCGCTCAAGGCTGTTGATCCGGTTTTTGAGCTCAGCAGATGTCCTTAAGACCTCTATCAGGTCGCCTTTACGCTCGTCCAGGCGACGACGAAGGGCCTCTTCCCCCTCAACGAGCTCCTCGAGCCTCGCCTCCGCTGCCGCCGCCTGCGCCCGCTCGGCCTGTAACTGCTCGTCCAACATCTCCACAACCTTGTTGGCGGCCTCGATCTCGGCCTCGAGGTCACCAAGCGCGGCCACACACCTGTTGATGTCGGCTGTTATCTCTTCACACCGCCGGCCTAGCGAGGCCCTCTTCTCATCCAAAACCTGTCTTCGGCCCCGCTTCCGCTCCGATTCCTTCTCCAGGCGGCTAATCTCATCGCGAAGTCGGTCAAGCTCCGTCAGCAGGGCTCGCTCCTCCCGACCGGCGGCTTCCAACTGACCTTCCCGGTCCTTAATGACGGCCTCGGCCTCGGCGATTCGAGCCCGAAGGGCCTCCATGGACTGACGGAGCGCGGCGCCCCTCTCCTCCGCCCGTTGGAAGAGAAACCTGTTCAGAGCGACCTCCTCCGACTGCAAGGATTGACGGTAGGACTTGTACAGCTCTGCCCTCCGGGCCTGCTCCTCCAAGGGACCGAGCCGGCCCGAGATCTCCTCCAGGATGTCCCTGACCCTTTCGAGCTCACGCTCAGTGCGTTCGAGTTTGCGGAGCGCCTCCCTTTTCTTCGCTTTGTACTTGGCTATGCCGGCGGTCTCCTCTAACATGGCACGCCTATCCTCGGATCTGCCGTAGAGGATGTCGTCGATCTTGGCGTGTTCGATCACCGAGTAGGAGTCCTTCCCGATGCCCGTATCCAGGAACATCTCCTGGATATCCCGAAGGCGGCACGGGCCCTTGTTGATGTAGAATTCGCTCTTCCCGTCTCGGTACACCTTTCGAGTCACGGTTACCTCGCTGAACTCCACCCTGAGGGCCCCGTCCGAGTTATCGAAGGTCAGGCTCACCTCGGCCATACCAAGGGGCTTCCGCGCCTGGCTGCCGGCGAAAATGACGTCCTCCATCCGGTCACCGCGTAGCTGCTTGGCGCTATGCTCCCCCATGACCCACCTCACGGCGTCGGCTACGTTGCTTTTGCCGCTGCCGTTGGGGCCGACTATGGCCGTTATGCCTGGTCCGAATTCTAGCTCGGTTTTGTCAGCGAAGGACTTAAAGCCGAATAGTTCGATACGCTTTAGAAACATGATCCTGACCCCTCTGTCACGAGCAAGATCGCAAAAAAAACCTGTCCATCCTGCACAGATAAACAGGTTAATAAAAGGCAGGTGTATAAAGGTTAGGGGCCCCTACCGGGGCTCCAAAATGAACTTAATCGCCGTCCTCTCCTCACCCTCGATGTCGATCTCGGTGAAGGCTGGAATGGCAACGAGGTCGATGCCGTTGGGTGCTACGAATCCCCTGGCGATAGCAATTGCCTTGACCGCTTGATTAACCGCACCCGCTCCAACCGCCTGCACCTCAGCCGAACCGCGCTCTCGCAGTACCGCCGCCAGCGCACCGGCCACGGCCTTTGGCCTCGAATTTGCTGAAACCTTGAGGACCTCCATTTGAAAAATACCTCTCCTTTCGGTCTTTGTCGGGTCTGCTGGTATATCCTGTAGCGCGTACGAGTAATATTCTTCGTCTGGCTGTGGAATCCTTCCGGGTGCAGCAGACCTTTTGCTTTTCTGGTAATATTTATATTAACTTCTCCGCTGAATCGTCACCCGGCCTTAGGCCCCTGTACACGAGTTCTGTAAATTCTGTACATGCCCGCGGTAAAGGTTTCAGCCAGTCCTTCGCAAAGAAGGAAAAGCACACAAACAATAATTGGAGGAATTCTTTTGTCAGTGTTAGAAAAGGCCGCGCAACTGATCGAGGAAAACCCCTTCATCACAGTCAGGGAACTCGCGCAGAAACTGGGTTATTCGGAGGAGAAGTCCATCTACTACTGGCTCAATAAGGAAGGATACAGCGGCATAAAGGACTTTAAGATTTACGTACTCGCCCGGGCACGAGGCTCCGTGGTGAGAGACATAGATGTGCCCTACGGGACCCACCGTCTCCCGCTGGTTAGTTGCTTCTCGCCTGAGGGCGTTCCTCAGAGGGGCCTAGAATTGAGAGCCCACACGCCTCGCCCCAGCAGCAAGGCCTTCGCCTATATGCTGACCTCGGACGAATACTCCCCTCTTCTATTGCCATCGGATATCCTGGTCGTGGACCCCGAGGCAGATCTGGACCCCGGTTGCCTGGTACTGCTATGGACGTGCGACGACGCCATTATACGGCGGTATCACCGCGTAGAGAATACCCAATTGTGGATACATCCCTTGGGGACCTGCCCAGTGTCCAGCGGCGATATCAGGGCCAATCGCGCGAGGGTTCTCGGACTCCTCAGGGGTTTCTAGGGCCTTCGTACCCCAGAGATTTAAGGGCTTCACCGGCCGCCGCCTGTTCCGCCTCCTTCTTACTTCTGCCCCATCCCCTGGCCAGGGCCATGCCGTCACCTTTGACCACCACCTCGAACTCCTTGGCGTGGTCGGGCCCCCGTTCGGAGATCACTTCGTAGGACAGCGACTTAAACAGGCCGCTCTGAGCTACATGCTGCAGGGCCGTCTTATTATCACCCAGGTCTCGACTGGCGGCCGCCCGTCGCAGCCTGCCCCCTATATGCCTGAGGACGAATTCGCGCGCGTACTCCAGGCCGCGGCAGAGGTAGATGGCCCCTACCACCGCCTCGAAGGTGTCGGCCAGGAGAGAAGGACGAGACTGGCCACCCGACCGCAGCTCGCCTCGCCCCAGCAAGACGAACTCCCCTAGCTCGAGCTCACGGGCCACCGCCGCGAGCACGGGCTCCCGCACTGCCGCCGCACGGAGGCGGGTCAGCTCCCCTTCGCTCATAGCCGGGTACTTGTCGTAGAGATAATGGCTGACCACGAGCTCCAACACGGCGTCACCCAGGAACTCCAGACGCTGGTTGGTCTCAAGACCCAGTTCCGAGTTCTCGTACACGAAGGACGCGTGAGATATGGCCGTGAGGAGGTAACGAGCACAACCCTCGTCAACTCCAAGCCTCCTCGCCAACTCCCGCGCCCTCGTGATCCCCTCCTGCCAGACCAAGACGGTAGCCCCTCCTATTCCGCGAACTGGCCGAATATCAGCGTCGCGTTCTGCCCCCCGAAACCGAAGGAGTTGGACAGGGCGATCCGAACCTTCATGCGCCTGGCGACGTTCGGCACGTAATCCAGGTCACACCCCTCATCGGGTTGGTCGTGGTTTATCGTCGGCGGTACGACGCCGTCCCTGATGGCCAGGAGACAGGCCATGGCCTCGATGGCCCCTGCAGCCCCAAGCAGATGTCCGGTTACGGACTTGGTCGAGCTTACTGCTAGCTTATAGGCGTGTTGGCCGAAGACCGTCTTAATGGCCTCCGTCTCCAGGCGGTCATTGAGCGGGGTAGACGTCCCGTGGGCGTTGATGTAATCCACCGACTCCGGCTCGAGGCCGGCATCCTCGAGGGCCCAGGTCATGGACCGGACACCTCCGGCCCCTCGCGGCGCGGGGGCCGTGATATGATAGGCATCGGCTGCCATCCCGTAGCCCAGCACCTCTCCGTATATCTCCGCCCCTCTGGCCAGCGCATGCTCGAGGCTCTCCAGGACCAGCACGCCCGCGCCCTCACCCATCACGAAGCCGTCCCGCCCGGCGTCGAAGGGCCTAGAGGCTTTCTCCGGCTCGCCATTTCGCCTAGACAGGGCCCGCATGGTCCAAAAGCCCGCGACCGCGATAGGCACAAAGGCGGCTTCCGCTCCCCCAGTGATCATCACGTCCGCCAAACCAGAGGCTATGATGCGGAAGGCATCGCCTATGGCGTTCGTGGCAGCGGCACAGGCCGTAACCACGGTGCTGTTGGGTCCACGCGCGTCGAACCTTATCGCTATCTGCCCCGCGGCCATGTTAGCTATCATCATCGGAACGAAGAAGGGGCTGACCCGCTCGGGGCCCCTGCGCTTCATCACGTCCAGCTGTTGTATGAGGGTCTCCATACCGCCAACGCCGGTCCCCATCACGACACCGGTCCGGTCCGGATCGTACTTGTCCAGGCCGGCGTCTTCTACGGCCAACTCCGCCGCGGCCACCGCAAACTGACAAAAGCGGTCCATCCGCCGCGCTTCCTTTCGATCTATGAAATCCAGTGGGTCAAAATCGGTTACTTCGGCTCCGATCTTGACGGGGAAATCCGTGGTGTCAAACCTAGTTATGTATCCCACTCCAGAGCGCCCTTCCAATAGCCCCCGCCAGAAAGCGTCAACGCCGATCCCCACTGGGGTAACTGCTCCCAGTCCCGTCACCACTACTCTTCTACGCAACACGACTCACCTCGGTTCCGGGCAAGGTCCCGCAGGAAGGAGGCCTCCCTGCGGGACCTGAATTGCCTACGTGTTGTCGCGGATGTATGCTACTGCGTCCCCCACGGTTTTGATCTTCTCCGCATCTTCATCTGGTATGGAGATCCCGAACTCCTCCTCCAGAGCCATGATAAGTTCTACCAGGTCTAGGGAGTCCGCGCCGAGGTCATCTTCGAAGGACGCCTCTGGCGTCACCTGCTCCGGCTCTACGTTCAGCTGCTCGACAATTCGATCTCGAATGGTAGCCAGAATCTGCTCCTCTCTTGACACCCACCGTTCACCTCCTTTACAGCATGGTCATGCCACCATCGACTGCGATGGTCTGACCGGTAATGTATCCGGCCGCCTCGGAGACCAGGAAATCGACCAGGGCGGCCACATCCTCTCCGGTCCCAATGCGCCCCATGGGAATGCCCTGGAGCACCTGGTCCCGGCGTTTGGCTGACATCTGGCCCGTCATATCGGTCTCGATGAGCCCCGGGGCCACTGCGTTCACCGTGATCCCGCGGGAGGCTACCTCGCGGGCCACGGCCTTGGTGAACCCGAGGATACCGGCCTTGGCGGCGCAGTAATTGGCCTGACCAGGACTACCCACCAAGGCCACCACCGATGTTATGTTTACTATGCGACCCCAGCGCCTCTTCATCATCGCCCGCAGACAGGCCCGGGTGCAGTTGAACACTCCGTCGAGGTTGATCTCCACGACCCGGTTCCAGTCCTCGTCCTTCATCCTCAAGAGCAAGGTGTCACGGATGACCCCGGCGTTGTTGACCAGGATATCCACATCGCCCAGCTCTCGCTGTACAGTCTCCAACATCTTGGCCACCTCTTCAGGCGAGGACACATCAGCCCGCACGGCCTGCGCCCGACCTCCGGCCGCCTGAATCCTCTCTACCACCGCCTGGGCCGCCTCCGAGCTCCTGGCGTAATTCACGGCCACGGCGTGGCCCGACGCTGCGAGCCGCAGGGCAATGGCCCTCCCTATGCCCCGTGAGGCACCCGTAACCAAGGCCACCCTGCCCGTCTCGCTCATCCCGAGAACACCTCCAACTCCCGAACCAGGTCATCGAGTCCAACCTTCTCGGGGAAGGACAGGACCCGAACCCCGCGGTCTATTCTCCTCTGAAAACCGGCCAGGACCGTACCTGGACCAAGCTCTATCATCAGGCGTACGCCTGACGCGGCTAACTTTTGCGCCACCTCGGTCCAGCGCACGGGCGACGTCATCTGCCGGTACAGTGCCCTTCGTATAGCCTCCGGCTCCGAGAGCTCGGCCGCATCGACATTGCTTATCACCGGGTAACGGGCCCGCCGGAAGTCGACCTCCTGGAGGTCCGGCCGAAGACGCTCTGCGGCCGGCCTCATGTATCGGCTGTGAAAAGGCGCACTGACCTCGAGAAGGGCGACCTTACGAGCGGCTGCCGCACGCGCCCTCTCCATCAGCTCCCGCACTGCCGTCACCTGACCCGAGACCACCACCTGGCCAGGACAATTATAGTTCGCGGGTTCCACGCCCTCGATCTCCCTACACAGAGCCTGGACCTCATCATCACTGAGCCCCAGGATGGCGGCCATGGCACCCTCACCGGCGGCGACCGCCTCCTGCATGTAACGACCGCGCCTCCGGACGAGCCAGACGGCCTGCGCAAAAGGCAGTGCTTTCGCCCCCACCAGCGCCGTATACTCCCCGAGGCTCAGCCCCGCCCCGTAATCAGGGGTGAAGCCTCTGGCCTCAAGCAGCCTATGACAGGCAACACTCAGGGTCAAGATCGCGGGCTGTGCGTACTCAGTGAGCCTTAGCACGCCCTCTGGGTCGTCGAACACCAGCCTCGAGAGGTCGTAACCCAGGACATCACTGGCCTCCGCGAAAGTATCCCGCACCTCGGGGTGCCGCTCGTAGAGCTCGCGCCCCATGCCCGCGTACTGAGCTCCCTGTCCCGGGTAAAGGAAGGCTACCTTCACGCCCTACTCTCCTTTCAGCCTCGAGAAGGCCAGCGCCAGAACCCCGGGGCCCGTATGACATCCGACGACCGGCCCTACGGAACCCAGATGGGTCTCCCTGACGTCAAATTCGTTCCGCATGGCGGCCTCCAACTGGGCAGCGCCCTCGGGATAAGCGCCATGTAGGATGGCCATATTAATCGGGCCCCTGTCCCCGATCCTCTCCTTGGCGATCTCGACGAGCCTCGGGATGACCCGCCGGCGACCGCGTATCCTCTCGTAGGGAACTACCAGGCCGTCGCCCAGGGATAGTACAGGCTTCACGTTGAGAAGGGAGCCCAGAAAGGCCTGGGCCCGTCCAATGCGGCCGTTTTTCTCCAGATACTCCAGGGTATCGACTACAAAGTAGACCTCGGTCCTCGCCAGGCAATCGTCGACCACGCTCAGGACTTCCTCCGCCGACGCTCCCTTCTCGGCCGCTCTGGCTGCCTCCAGCACCGCGAGGCCGAGCACCATTGAAACCACGTGCGAATCCACGATCCGGATACGCGCCTCGTCGACCATCTTCCGGCCCAATTCGGCGGACTGCAAGGTGCCGCTGAGCTTGGCGGAGATGTGGACCGACACTATCTCCTCAGCCTCCTCTAGGCCCTGTCGGTACACCTCGGCGAAATCAGCCGGCGACGGCTGGGAGGTCCGCGGCAGGATGTCCGTGCCCTTCAGTTTGTCGAAGAACTCGTCGGGTTGAATAGTTACCTGGTCCTTGAACACCTCATCTCCGAAGTGGACGTTGAGCGGCACCATGCGGATGCCGTGCCTCTCCCTCAACTCAGGGGGTATATCCGCCGTGCTATCCGTTACCACCAGAACCCTTCTCTTGCCCATGAGTCTCCCTCCCGGATTTATTGCACGCCCCATCTCAGGACGCACGAACCCCATGTCAATCCGGCCCCGAAGGCCACCAGCAGCACGATATCGCCTTCCCGGACCATGCCGCCCTCCACCGCCTCGTACAGGGCCACCGGCACCGAGGCTGAGGAGGTGTTTCCATACCTGTCTATATTCACATAAACCTGGTCTTCCCTCAAACCCAACCGCTTCGCAGAGGCATCGATGATCCGCTTATTGGCCTGGTGCGGTATCAAGAGGTCCACGTCCTGACGAGACAGGCCGGCCTTGCGAATAACGGCCAGGGAAGCCTGGGTCATGACCTTGACCGCGAACTTGAACACCTCGTTACCGTTCATGTGGATGTAGTGCTGCCGCCTCTCCACCGTCCGGTGGCTCGCCGGGAGGCGGCTGCCCCCGGCCGGCTGGTAAAGCAGGTGGCTGCCCGACCCGTCGGCACCCAGGTGGACGGCCATGATCCCCTCTTCCGCCGGGCCGACCACCGCCGCGCCCGCCGCATCGCCGAACAGGACGCAGGTGTTGCGGTCCGTCCAGTCCGTGATCCGCGATAGCAGTTCTACCCCAATCACCAGGACCCTTGAGTACCGCCCGCCCGCGATAAACTGATCCGCTACCGCCAGCGCGTAGAGGAAGCCAGTGCAACCCGCCTGGAGGTCGAAGGCCGCCGCACCAACCGCGCCCAACGCATGCTGTACCAGGCAGGCCGTGCTGGGGAAGGGCATGTCCGGAGTGACCGTGGCCACGATAATCAAGTCCAGCTCCCTGGCCTCAACGCCGGCCTTCTCCAGCGCCCGTCGCGCCGCGACTACGGCGTAATCCGAGGCCGCCTCGGCATCAGCCGCAAGGCGCCGCTCCACTATGCCCGTTCGAGTCACGATCCATTCGTGGCTCGTATCCACCATCCTGGCCAGATCGTGGTTGGTTACGACCTTCTCGGGTATTGCTACCCCTAATCCCATGATGGCGGTCCGGTATCTTCGGCTAGCGGTCGTGCCCACTATCAGCACCTTCAATGCTCGCTTGGATTTGACCCACTAGATCTCCCTCGATCAACCTATGAGCTACCCTTATCCCGTTCTTGATCGCCCTCGCGTCGGAGGAACCATGACACTTCACGACGACCCCTCGGAGCCCAAGGAGCGGGGCTCCCCCGTACTCGGCGTAGTCAAGCCGGGCCAGGGCTCTCTTCAGAGCGGGCCTGAGAAGCAGCCCTCCCATCTTGGTCCGTAACGACTCTCTCACGGTCTCCCTGAGCAGGCTCAGGAACATGGAGGCCACGCCCTCCGTGTGCTTGAGAACTATGTTGCCCACGAAGCCATCACAGACCACTACCTCTACCTGGCCCGACAGGAGCTCGCGTGCCTCTACGTTGCCAAGGAAGTTGATCCTCTCGTCGTCCCGCAGGAGCTCGTAGGCCTCCTTGGCCACCGTGTTACCTTTGCCGGCCTCGACCCCTATGTTCAGCAAGCCCACGCGCGGCTCGGTCGCGAGCCCTACGGCCTTGGCGTAACGCCCGCCCATCAGCGCGAACTCCACGAGGTGCTGCGGCCTAGCGTCTGCGTTCGCGCCCACATCCAGTAACAGACATCCGTTGCCTTTGAGGGTGGGGAGCACGGTCCCCAGCGCCGGACGCTCGATCCCCTTGATCCGGCCGACGATGAAGAGCCCGCCCACCATGAGCGCCCCGGTATTGCCCGCGGAGAGGAAAGCACCGCCGCGACCTTCCTTGACGGCGCGAAGCCCCACAGTCATCGACGCCCTTCTCTTCCCCCGTATGGCCTTTACGGGCGATTCGTCAGGTCCGATGACTTCCGGGGCGTGGATGACCTCCACCTTTCCCCCGGCCCCCAGCCGGGCCAAGTGGCCTGCAACAACGTCTTCGAGCCCAACTAGGGCGCACTCGATGCCATATTCCCTCATCGCCGCCAGCGTCCCCTCGATGATGGCCTCGGGGGCGTTATCCCCTCCCATGGCGTCCACGATTATCCTTCTCATCATTAACCGCCCCCCACTCCAAATAGGTCTTCCAAGGCCGCGACCACGAACTTCCCCCTGAAAACCTGCTCGGCTCCGGACTTGGTGATGACCAGGACTACGAACTTGTTCCCCTTTCGCCGGATAACCTCTGCCCGGGCGACGAGCTTCTCCCCGACCTGCACCGGCCGTTTGAACTTTATGTTGGCCAGGCCCGTCAGCACCACGTCGGCGTCGATGAGGGCAATGGCCAGGGAATCCGCCTGAGCGAATATGTATTGGCCTCGCACCACTCGACTCTTCTCGAAGACCATCTCCTCGGTGGTCTCCAGCACCGATATCGCATCAACGCCCAGGTTTATGTCAATGAGCTCGCCCACGATCTCCTTACTGCCCATGGACTTCACTATCCCATAGGCCCTCTCGGCCATGGCCTTGGTCCTCTCCCGAAGCTCCGGGATACCCAAAGCCAACCTGTCCAGACGGATGGTCTGGACGCTCACGTCAAAGGCTTCGGCGAGCTCCTCGTCGGTGAGAAAGGGGTTGCCCTTGATCTTCTCGCGCAGGCGCCTCTGCCGCTCGGCCCGATTTAGCGACACGCCCATCACCCCTGGTATACTACCTGGAATTAACACCTGGTGTTAACCCTGAGTCCTAAACCCTAGTATATTGGAAACCACCGACTACCGCAACCACCAAATTCCCGCCGTCACGCCCGAAAATAGAAAAAGGACCCATCGGGTCCTTCTCCCATCAGTTCATCCTATTCCTCCGCCGCGATCACCTGCCGCCCCTTGTAGTAACCGCAGTTGGGGCACACCCGGTGGGCCAGCTTGGGCTCGTGGCAACGCGGGCATTCAACCATGCCGGGTAGGGTGAGCTTCTGGTGCGTGCGCCGCTTGTCGCGCCGAGACTTGGAAGTCTTCTTCTTCGGAACCGCCAATTAGTCCACCCCCTTCAACTTCGCCAGTACGGCTAACCTGGGATCGAGGTCCTTTTGCTCGCAGTCACAGGACTCGTAATTAAGATCCACACCACAGATGGGACACAGGCCACGGCAGTCAGGGGAGCATACCGCCTTCATCGGCAGCGCCAGCAGGACTGCCTCCTCTATGATATCATGGATCTCGATGCTATCGCCCGAGAAGGCACGAAAGTCATCTCCCGCCTCTTCTCCCTCGACGAATTGCTCGACGAATTCTCTCTCCAGGGCGATGCTGTAGGGCGCCAGGCATCTGGAACACGGGAGCTTAACCTCGGCCCTTACCGTACCACTAACCAAAATGGCATCGCCCGTGTTCGTACACACCCCCTCGACCCTGACCTCGCCGATGTCGATTTCGTCCGAGGGCGGCTTGACCTCCTCCACGCCCTCGAAGGCTTTGGTTCCGCCCGTCTCCCCCTTCAGTGCCCCGATATCGATGAGCATGCCCTCACCTCAACCGTGCAGAATTATATAGAACTGGCTTTCCTATTGTCAAGGAAATCCGCCCCGGCTTTTCGAGGCGCCGGTTCTCTATTCACCAACGCCCCTAGGGAAGCTCCTCTCTTAGATAGGTCACCGCGTCCTCCAGCGTGGCCACCGGCACTATTGCCACCCTTCTGGCGGCGGCCTCGGCCTCCGACTGGTTGGCCGCTGGGACGAGGAAGTAATCAACGCCGGCCGCTTCCACGGTGAGGACCTTTAGACGGATCCCCCCTATGGGCCCCACATTTCCCCGTTCATCTATGGTGCCCGTGCCCGCCACTCGATAGCCGCCGGTGAGTTCTTCGGGCGTCAACTGGTCGATAATCTCTAAGGCGAACATCAACCCCGCCGAGGGACCCGTCGTATTCCCCACCTCGATGCTGATGTCCAAGGGGACGTCGAAGACCAGGCCCGCGGGCTCCACATACAGGCCCAAACTGGCCCCGCTCCGCCCCGGCGGTGGCGCCCCGACCTCCAGCTTGACGGTGACCTCCCTCGGCCCTCGTCTCAACCGCAGAAACACACTGTCACCTGGTCGTCGTGTTTCTAAGTATCTCCTCAGGTCGCCGGGGAACTCGACACGCCTCCCGTCTATGCCCACGATAATGTCTCCGACTTCAATGGTTCCCCGCACCGACCCGGAGAGGACCTCTGCTACCCGGGCGCCCTCACCCTTAACCTGGGCCTCAAGCCCCAGGTATTTCAAGGCGGCTACCGCCGCCAGACCCTGGCTATCCGACATCATCTGTTTCATCCGTTCCACGTACTCGTCGACATCCTCGCCAGGCCGCAGGAACTCCTCTCGGTGCCGGAGGTCGACCCCCGGGTGCAGCGCCCCATATACCACCAGCAGGGCACTGGCCTCGCGCGTAATAATAGTGGTCATTAGCATCTGACCTCGTTCCCTTTTATGACCGCCTTCGACAGTTATGGACTCACCGAGGTCCCGAACGGACCCGGGCATGACGAGGAAATACGGGGTGGGCACGAAGTAGAGCGAGATGCCCACTGCGAGGACCAAAAGGACTGAGTACAGCGCGCGTCTGAATACCCGCAACTGGGCCACCTTCCCTCGAGCATACAGCATAGTGCCGCGAAATATATTTACTATGTCTGATACCGCACCGGGGGAGGAAGATCTGGGTGGAGCAACGTACCCTTGAGCCCGCGGCCCGCCGAGTTACCTACACCGTCTCTCTCCTCGCTGCGCTCCTCACCATCACAATGGTAATCTACTCCGAGGTAGCCTTCAGAGCCGCTGTACAGGGACTCAAGGTCTGGTGGGAGGTCGTCTTCCCCGCCCTCCTGCCCTTCTTTATCGGCGCACAGATCCTCATGGGCTTAGGCGTCGTCCATTTCATGGGAGTGCTGCTGGAGCCCCTTATGCGACCGGTCTTTAACGTGCCGGGGAGCGGTTCCTTCGTCATGGCCATGGGCCTGGCCTCCGGGTACCCCATAGGATCCGTTCTCACCGCCAAACTAAGGCGACAGGGTCTCTGCACTAAGACCGAGGCGGAGCGGCTTATGTCCTTTACCAATACTGCAGATCCTCTGTTCATGAGCGGAGCGGTCGCCGTGGGGATGTTCGGCCGTCCCGAGTTGGCCGCCATAATCATGGTGGCCCACTACCTCGGTAGCCTGACCGTGGGCTTGGCCCTTCGTTTTTACGGGCCATGGGAGGGCGGCGCCGTCCACCGCACCGATCGCTCTCACCTCTTCGTCCGCGCCCTCCGCGCCCTGGAGAGGGCTCGCGCGCAAGACGGGCGCCCCTTAGGACGCCTGGCCGGCGACGCGGTCATGGAGTCTATCAACACCCTCCTCCTAATCGGCGGGTTCATCATCATGTTCTCGGTGATAATCAAGATGCTGACCGTAGCCGGGGTGCTCGAACTGCTCTCGGCGGCGCTCTCGCTGGTGCTCGTACCCCTGGGCTTGGACCCGGCGGTAGTACCCGCCCTCATCAGCGGCCTTTTCGAGATCACCATCGGTACCCAGGCCGCGAGCCGCGCCCCGGCCGAGCTCTCTCAGCAGCTGATCGCGGCCAGCGCCATCATCGCCTGGAGCGGCCTCTCAGTGCTCGGTCAGGTGGCCAGCATCGTTCAGGACACCGACATCAACATCCTGCCGTACCTCTGCTCGAGGGTCCTCCACGCTGCCATGGCGGGGTTATACACTGCCGGCATCCTGATCTTCATCGGGCCCTTGGCCCCCGCTCACCTGCCTGCAGCCGACGTGTCCGCGGCCCCGACCTGGGGAGGCTTGCTGCTCCATTCCACGATGCTCTTCCTAAGGGTAATCGGCGTTGCGCTCCTGGTCACCTTCGCCTTCTCGGGCTTACGCACCGTCCGCATCACCGGCTTTAGACTTCGACGCTAGCTTAAGCTCCCGCCTGTTCCTTTTCAGCGTCTCCATGCACTCCCTGAGGTATTCCTCCACCGAGGCCAGCAAGTCATCGGCGTAGGCCAGGGCCCCCTCGCGGATTTCGGCGGCTAACCTTTCGGCCTGCTCGTTGATCTCGCGGGCCCTCAGCTCAGCTTCCCGTGTCACGGCCGTCTCCTCTGCCAGCTCCCTCACCCGGTCCTGGGCGTTCTGCACCAACTCCATGGCCTCTCTTCGGGCCTCCTCCAGGATGCGGTCCCGTTCGAGGTTCAGCCACTTCGCCTTCCGAATCTCCTCTGGCAGGGCGTTTCTAATCTCGTCCATGAGGGAGAAGATCTGATCCTCATCAACCATGACGATACCGGTGAGGGGAACCCGCTTGCTTCGGCTCAAAAGGGCGTCCATTTCATCCAGCAGTTGCAGGAGGTCCTTCATTCCTCTCTCCTCTTCTCAGCGAACTTCTCTCGAAGTCGGTCTGCCACGTAGGCGGGCACGAGCTCCCGCACGCATCCCCCGAGAGAGGCTATCTCCTTGACGATGCTGGAGCTTAAATAGGAATGCTCGGTACGAGTCATCATGAACATGGTCTCCAGGTCGGGGTTTAGCTTCTTGTTGATCTGGGCTATCTGGAACTCATATTCGAAGTCAGAAATAGCGCGGAGCCCGCGTACCAGTACTTTGGCCCCCTTGCGTCTGGCGTAGTCACAAAGCAGACCTTCGAAGCAGTCAACTTCGACGTTCTGGAGGTGCCCCGTGACCTTCTTGATCATGTCAACGCGTTCTTCCATCGTGAACAGGGTCTTCTTCTCCAGGTTGTGGAAGACCGTCACCAGAACCTTGTCGAAGATCTGAGCGGCTCTCTCGATGATGTCGAGGTGACCGTTGGTGATGGGGTCAAAAGACCCGGAACACAGCGCGACCTTCATCTGCTCTCCCTCCTGAGCCCTGAATTAGCCCTCTGATAGAAAGCTGATAACGGTGTCGCCGTAAGCGACCTGACGTTCCAATCGCAGAGGGCAAGCCCTATCGTCCGGACACAACTCTGCTCCTTTCTCGTGCTCAATGACCACCACTCCGCCAGGGGCAACCACTCCCGACTCCGCTATACTGTTCAATGTTAGCTGAGCTAAACCCTTCCCATAGGGCGGGTCGGCGAAAACAATGTCGAAGGACTCTCGACAAGACTGCAAGAACCGGAACACGTCCGCCCGGTAGATGCGGTAGCTGGGGGCCGGGCTCAAGGCAGAGATGTTGCGACGTAGGAACCTGACGTGCGCGGGGTTCTTCTCAACGAAGGTACAGGACCGGGCGCCCCTGCTCAGCGCCTCGATCCCCACGCTACCCGTACCGGCGAAGAGGTCCAGGAAGCTCGCGCCACTAACTCTCGGGGCGAGGATGTTGAACAGGGCCTCCTTGACTCGGTCTGAGGTCAGACGGATCCCTCTGCCCGGCGGGGCCACGAGCAGCCGCCCCCGGTATTGCCCTGCGATCACCCTCACCATATGGGGGCACCTCCTCCTAAGACTCGCCTTCGGCAGAGAGACCCGCTCTGCCGAAGCTCACACGCAAGAACTCTCCCTTGATTATATCATTCATCCATCTTGAGCAAATTTTGAGCAACGAGCGCCCCACCTTCGCGCATATTCATAGTCCGAGAAGACCATACTAGTGTTGCGCGGGGAGATGAAAACCCCGACCGGGAGTTGTTAACCCTCCCCCATAGGCTCTTCCTCCGGTTTCTCCTCTCCCACGGGAGCGGGCTCAGTCCCGCTCCCTTTTCCTTACTCCGTCCTGTCCCCTGGCTAGTAAAGGACCAAAGACATCGGGCCAAGCCTTGTATTACCCCTCATCCGGAGGGGAATTCTAGTATAACAGAGCGAATACGGGAGGGAGACCCTTGGTTTCCGAGCCCAGAACAGACCTCGCCATCGAGGCGCGAGAGGGGTATCTCGGCGACATCCCGGGAGTCGAAGTCACGGAACAGCGATACCGCCATTACAGCATAAGCTGCGTGACCATTACTAACTCCGAGGCCAGCGCCGGCCTGAAGAAACCGCAGGGTAAATACATAACCATCGACGTGCCACAGCTGAGGAGCAGGGAACGGGAACTGGAGAGCGAGATCAGCGGTGCCATCGCCAGGGAGCTAGGCAAGATGCTCCCTCAGGGCACTGATGTCGAGGTGTTGGTCGTTGGACTGGGCAACTGGAACGCGACACCCGACGCCCTCGGCCCGCGCGTGGTAGAGGAGATCCTCATCACGAGGCACCTGCGGGACTATGTGCCACGAGAGCTCAAGGGCAGGCTCCGGTCTGTCTGCGCCATCGCCCCCGGAGTTCTCGGCCTGACGGGCATTGAGACCGGGGAGATCATAGCCGGCATAGTGGAACGCATAAAGCCCGACGCCATCATCGCCGTGGACTCCCTCGCCGCCCGTACCATTACTAGAATCCTGAGCACCATCCAGATAACCGACACGGGCATTCACCCGGGCTCAGGGGTGGGGTCAAAGCGCTTCGGCATAACCCAGAGCACTCTGGGCATCCCGGTGATCGCCATCGGGGTTCCCACCGTAGTCCACGCCAATACCATCGTCAACGACGCCTTTGACGTTTTGATGAAGAGGCTTGGCGACGGCGACTCCATGTACGCCAAACTAGGCCACCTGGATGCCGAGGAGAAGCGACGCCTCATAAACAGCTTGCTGTCCCCGACTGTGGGCGATCTCATGGTCACTCCCAAGGAGATAGACCTATACATCGACGAGATGGCCACCATAGTCGCAGGTGGCATAAACGCCGCCCTGCACCCCGACCTCGACATCCATCAAGCGCTCAAATACCTCAATTAAAAGAAGGCCCCAGGGGTGTTCCCCAAGGCCTTAACTTCCGTCTCAGCCACGTCCCCTTTTAGTCTCCCGCGGACCGACTCGCGATATACTCTCCTACTCCACTGAGAAGATATAAAAGTACAGAGGCTGGCCCCCGCTGTGAACCTCGACGTCCATCTCGGGCCACTTACTAGAGAGGGCTTCAGCCAGGTCGATGGCCTCCTCCTCCGAGACATCCTCCCCGAAGAAGATGGTCACCACCTCCGTCTCGTCATCCACCATCTTCTCCAGTAACCCGAGGGCCACCTCCGTCCGCGATTGCCCCGTCACTACTATCTGACCATCTGACAGGCCCAGGATCGTCCCTTGGTCGATATCCATGTCGCCTAGACGAGCACTCCTTACGGCGTAAGTCACCTCGCCCGTCTTCACGTTCTCCATGGCCTCTCTCATCTGCTTTAACGTCTGCTTGAGATCGCCACCCGGCTGCCACGCCAGCAGGGCAGTCATTCCCTCGGGGATGCTACGGCTCGGGAGAACGTGAATCTCCTTGTCGCTGAGGTGTTTGGTCTGCTCCGCAGCGGCGATGACGTTCTTGTTGTTGGGGAGGATAATAACCCGCCTCTCCCTGAGCTCGTTAACCGCTGCCAGGATGTCCTCCGTGCTGGGGTTCATGGTCTGCCCCCCGCGAACCACCTTCCCTACTCCTAGGCTCTCGAAAACCTCACACAAGCCTTCGCCCACTGCTACGCTCACGATCCCGACCCCGTCTTCACAGCCGGAGGGGTCTTCGCCCTCTTGCCTGGCGCCCTGCAGGGCCTCGTACTGGTGTATCATGTTTAGTATCTGAACTTCCTTCACCACGCCCTTCGCCAGGCAGAACTCCAAGACCTCGCTGGGGTTGTCGGTGTGAATGTGGATCTTAATAAGCTCGCCAGAGCCTACCACCACGATGGAATCCCCATAGTCACTCAAGGCGTGTCGGAGCTCGTCTTCTTTCACCTTCGCCTCTACGAGGATCACCTCTGTGTCATAGGGGAAGGTGATATCGGCCATGTCGTCGGTGATAGTGAAGGCCGCCTTCTGAGCCTCTCCCTCTGGCTCAGCGAGAGTCTGCGTCCTCTCACCCCGGAGCACCTTCAGGGCGCCCTCTACGATGACCACAAGTCCCATGCCCCCGGCATCCACGACGCCGGCCTCTTTAAGAACCGGCAACATATCCGGGGTCCTTCTCAACGTCGCACACGCTTCATCATAAAAGGCGGTCACGATGGCGGCTATGTCGGCCCCCTCCCGCGCCGCTCGCCGGGCCGCACGTGCCCCCTCCCTGGCCACTGTGAGGATAGTCCCCTCGGCCGGCTTCATGACAGCCCGATAGGCCGTAGCAACCGCGGCCTCAAGGGCCCTCGCCAAGTCCCTGGGCCCTATAGTATCTAACCCCTGGACGGAGTCGGCAAAACCCCTGAACAGCTGTGAGAGGATCACGCCGGAATTTCCGCGGGCGCCCATCAGCGACCCCATGGACACAGCCCGTACTATTTCATCCAGGTTGTTGGGGTCAGCGGACTGCATCTCCTTGGACGCGGCCGCCATCGTCAACGACATGTTAGTCCCGGTATCCCCATCGGGGACTGGAAAAACGTTTAGAGCATTTATCTCGGCCTTCTTCTCCTCTAAATTCCCGGCGGCGGCCAAGATCAGTTCCTTCAGAAGAAAGCCGTCTATGAATGCAAGGTCCAATAGAATACCTCCTCACCCCAACGCACTTCCTCTACGCCCCACCATTCACCTTCACGCCCTGGACGTTTATCTTCACCCGCGCCACACGCAGACCGGTCAAGTTTTCCACCATATACTTGACCTTGTGCATGACGTTATGGGCGACCTCGGATATCCTGATGCCGTAGCCGACCACGATGTTCACGGTGATGATCGCCTGCCCGTCATCGAAGGTCACTTTCACCCCGCGGGCCAGGTTCTCCCGGCCCAAGAGCTCGGCGATCCCGTCCTTGATCCGCCGGGATGCCATTCCCACCACCCCATAGCATTCCGTAGCGGCTATCCCGGCGATAGTAGCAGCTACCTCTTCATCGATGATTATGCGGCCGTACCTCGTGGTAATACCGTCTGTCATGGCCAGTCCTCCCTCGCACCCCGACCAGGGGCCCATACCGAAGCTTAGTATTCTCCTTCCGCCCAACCATCTCCTCCCCGCGGCCCCGGGACACACCCCGCTACACCGCATAACCCGAATTCGGCGGGGTACGGGCAATAAAGGGGCCGTAGCTCAGCGCCGCGCGTCACTGTGCGCAGCCGATGCATCAGCCGTGGCAACACCTCGAACACCGCTTCGGCGAGGGACGGTATCCCAGAGCGTATTCCAGCCCTCACTGCAGGGCGTCTAGAGCTTAGGCAGATGCCTCAAAAGGAGAAGAGACCTCACCGACGGTTGTCCGATAGGACAGCCTACCCCCAAGTAAAGAGTGAGGTCTCTCTTTGATGTATTCGAGAGGTGGAAGTAATAGTCCTGCTCTCACTGAGGAGGATATTCTCAGGCGGAAGAATACACTCGGCGGATCAGGTCGGTGGTGACGGACAGTTGATGATTGAGGGCCAGGTCTTCTACCCTATTCCCAACAGCATTAAGCGCCCAAAAACCTCGTGGAGCGAGAAGGGTTCCCTTCGCCGATAAGAACCGTTAAGAGGCCCCATCCCACCTCGTCGGGGACGCTGAGCTCGCCAACCGGCCTCCGGGCAGAGGGTCCTAGGCGGGCCTCCATGCCTACTCTGACTGGACCCTTCGCCGGTCCGGCTTTGGATCAAGTACGTGTTACGTGAACTTTCTCGAGCTGGTATCGAAGTGGCGTAATCGAGTTCATCAATCTCGGGGGTTTACCTACTTTCTCTTTACACGGACCCGGTGGGGGATACTGCTTGAGATCTTGGCCCGTTTAGTCTATAATTATGGAAGTTGGTATAAGCTCAGGATGGGAGGTATGGCGGTTGGCTAAGCGCTGTGAGATATGCGGCAAGGGAACCGTGACGGGCTTTCAGGTGAGCCACTCCAATAAGAAGAGCAAGCGGACATGGTCGCCCAACGTTCAGAAGGTGAAGGCCCTGGTGAAGGGCCGGAAGCAGAGCCTCTACGTATGCACGAGGTGCCTGCGCTCTGGTAAGGTTCAGCGGGCGATCTGACTTAGTGTTTGTCCAGCTAGCGTACGGAGGTGAGGGCGGTAGATTTTTCTACCGCCTGTTCGAGTATTACTGAGCCTTCTTGATGATTCGCAAGAAGGCCTTCAGCATCCCTCCCAGAAAGCCGGGGAGCTTGATAACGTGAAAACGAATGCTCATTGGAAGACCCTCCCTCAGTAATCGAACCTGCGGAATAGCGCCCATCCGATCAGCGCGAGCAGCACACCGAAGCCAGCCAGCCACACCCACGTGGGAACGGCTTGGAGAAAGATCACGAAACCGGCCAGGCCCAGTCCTACGCCCAAGACCCTGTACAGGTTCTTCCTGACGTCTGCCCGCATGAATATCCCACCCGCTAACCCCTTCCGTACTCTATGTATATTCCCTCCCCGCCCCGTAAGGTGAGTGGCAAAATAAAAAAATGAGAGGCCTCACCGACCCCTCAGGGAGGCTATCGCCTCCGCCCGGTCAGGGGAACTGAAGACGTAAGACCCAGCTACCAGCACGTCGGCGCCGTAGCGCCTCACCCTGTCCGCGGTGTCCCGGTTTATGCCACCGTCCACCTCAACGTAGGGAGCGCTGCCGGAGGTGGCGAGAAGCTCCGCTAGCCTCTTCAGCCGTGCCAGGGTGCCCGTGATAAAGGCCTGTCCCCCGAAACCAGGATTCACGCTCATCACTAGGACGAGATCGACCAGGTCCAGGAGGTCGCGGAGGACCTCCACTGGCGTGCCAGGGTTCACCGCCACCCCGGCCTTGGCCCCGAGGTCTCTTATCCGCTGCAAGGTCCTGTGAATATGTACTGTCGCCTCGAAATGCACCGTCACTATATCCGCGCCCGCCTCTACGAACTCACCCAAGAAACGCTCTGGCTCCTCGATCATCAAGTGTACATCGAGGGGTACCTTTACCCGTTGCCGCAAGGCGGCCACGACCCTAGGGCCAAAGGTTATGTTGGGGACGAAATGGCCGTCCATTATGTCCAGGTGCAGCCAATCGGCACCGGCCTCCACCACGTCCGCAGCCTCGTCGCCGAGGCACGAAAAATCGGCCGACAGCAGGGAAGGGGCCACGATAACGTCGTCTCTATCGATACCTATTCCTGACATAGTCCTGGATCTCCTCGAGAAAACTCAGGTAGCTATCATATCTGGACTGAGCGATCCGACCGCCCTCTACGGCCGCCTTCACCGCGCAATCCGGCTCCTGCTGATGTAGACAGTCGTCAAAGCGGCACTCGACCGACAGCTCCCTCATCTCGGGGAAGTAATAAGCCAGGTCACCCGGTTCCATCATCTTCAGTTCGAGATAGGAGAATCCCGGCGTGTCCACGACGTAACCTGAGGGATCAAGCCGCAACAGCTCCACGTTTCGGGTCGTGTGCCTGCCTCGTTCGGCCCTCCTACTCACCTCGCGGGTCGCGAGGTTCGCGCCGCGAACCAGCTGATTGATAAGGGTTGACTTCCCCACGCCGCTCTCTCCTGCCAGTACGCTTATGCGTCCTTCGAGGTGACTCTTGAGCTCGTCAATTCCACTTCCGTCACTGGCGTTACAGTGTACGAAGGGGTAGCCCAATCCCGCGTAAATCCTTCGCAGGCTCTCTACCTCCTCCCGAGACGCCAGATCCACCTTGTTCAAGCACAGGATGACGTCTAAGCCGGCCTCCTCCACACACACGAGCAAGCGGTCCAACGTCCTCAAGCTCACGGCGGGCTGCCGGCAACTGAACACCACTACCGCCTGGTCCACGTTCGCCACCGGAGGCCGTGTAAGGACCGACCGCCGGGGCAAAACCTCCTCTATCACCCCTCGACCCGGCTCGGTAAGGGTGACCTCTACTTGGTCTCCGCCCATGACCGCAGTCGACGTCTTCTTGAACTTGCCCCTCACCCGACAGGTTAAGATGTCGTCTTCTACTTGAACATCGTACATGTTGCTGTACGATTTAACGACCAACCCTAGCAGGACTATCCCTCCTCCCTATCGGCGAAGGATAACGTCCTCATAGGCCTTTCCGTCGATGAAGATAGTGAGCCTGGCGACCTCGCCCAGCCACCTGACGGTTACCGTGAACTGTTCGCCGGGTCGGTGCATTCCCTCGTACTCCACCCTCATGCCCTTGCTGTCGGTAACGCGTAACATGATCTTATGAGGTTCGTCGGTTAGGTCCTCGGGAACGGTAACAACCACGTTACGCTGGCTTATGTCCTCGCCGCTACCCTCGCTGATGACGAGATTGATCTCGGTGCCCTCCAGCACCTCGGTCTCGGGCGCGGGCGTCTGGTCGATGACCGTGCCGGGCAGCTGGTTGCTGTCCCGCTGCGTGACGCGCCCGACCTTCAGCCCAAGCTCCTCAATCAGGCTCTTGGCATCCTGCAGCGAACTGCCCCTGAGATCCGGCACGGACACGAGCTTCGGCTCAGGGCCTAGGCTCAAGGTAATGTCAACGAGAGTGCCCTCGGCCACCGCAGTGCCGGCCTTGGGATTCTGTTCGATCACGTAATCCTTTTCGTACTCTTCGCTGTAAGCGGTCTTCACCGCACCCACCTGCAAGCCCACCGCGTTCAGCTCAATCTCCGCCGCCTGCCTATGGAGGCCGACTACCTGAGGCACCCCGCCTGGCACCATCTTGGGGCCCTTAGACAGGGTCAGCTCCACGTCCCTGCCCTGCTTAGCCTCCTGCCCGGGAGGTGGGCTCTGATCGATTACATGATTGGCTGGAACGGTAGAATCGTGAATCTGCGCCACCACTATCCAGTCGAGGCCACTTTCTTTCAAAGTGTTCTGCGCATCAAGGATACTCATACCTCGCACGTCGGGCACCTCTACCAAGGGCACGTCCAACCATCTTTGAAGCATGAAGTAGGCGTACGAGCCCAAGGCGGAAAGGAAGGTCACGACCAGGAAGAGCACCAACAGCCTGCGCCAGATCCCCCTGCGCGGCCGCCCGTCGTCTCGACTCATTTCCCCGTTCTCCTCCTCCGTGTCCCAACTCTCGTCTCTATCGAAGCGAGCGGTCTGGTTCCTCGCGGAGCCCTCAGCACGGCTCCGCTCCTCTTTGAGAAGGTCTGATAAGGCCCGGTTGAGGTCGGCCAACATATCGGCGGCCGACTCGTAACGGCGGCTCGGGTCCTTCTCCATGGCCTTCATGACGATCGCCTGTACCTGAACTGGTATATCACTCCGCAGCTCGCGCGGCGGGACCACGCGGCCTTCGATATGCTTCATAGCTACAGAGATCGGGCTATCCCCTTCAAAGGGTACTTTCCCGGTCAGTGCCTCGTAAAGAACTGCACCCAGCGAGTAAATGTCTGACCTAGCTCCGGTGCTCTCGCCTCGAGCCTGTTCAGGAGAGAAGTAGTGCACCGACCCCATGATGGTACCGGCAACGGTCAGAGTGGCACCCGTGGCCGCCCGGGCGATGCCGAAGTCCGTTACCTTGACCCGATCGCCCTTGGTCAAGAGGATATTATGGGGCTTTATGTCGCGGTGGATGACACCGCTCTGATGCGCTGCGTCCAGCGCGTCGGCTATCTGCGCGGTTATGGCGAGGGCCTCTACCACCGGGAGGGGTCCCTTGCGGTCGATACGTTGCTTGAGCGTCTCCCCGGAGATGTACTCCATTACGATGTAATAGATATCACCCTGCTGGCCCACGTCATAAATGGCCACTATGTTGGGATGAGAGAGGCTCGCAGCCGCCTGCGCCTCACGTCGGAACCGGCGTACGAAATCACTGTCACCGGCAAACTGCGACCGGAGCACCTTGACCGCTACGGTCCGGTGGAGGAAACTGTCGGTGGCGCGGTAGACCAGCGCCATTCCTCCCCCGCCGATACGCTCCAAGATCTCATATCGATTGCCCAGGATCTTACCGATCATCTGCCCAACACTCCCGACGGTACCTGCTGCTACTGATGCTCGTAGAGGACGACAGTTATGTTATCCGGTCCACCCCGTCCCTTGGCCTTATCGATCAGGCTGTGGAGAAGGGCATCTCCCGGAGCACGGTCGCGAAGCTCGCATGAGATCTCCTCGCTGCTGACCACCCCAGTCAACCCGTCGGTACACAGGAGAACGAGGTCTCCTGGGACGAGCTGAACTTCCACCCTCTGAACCAAGCACTCCGGGCGCGCCCCTAAGGCGTGAGTGAGTATGTTCCTGCGCGGGTGTCCCATCGCCTCGGTCTCCGTTATCTCTCCGTTCCTGACCATTTGGCCGACCAGGGAGTGGTCTTCCGTGAGCTGCTCTAGACTGTTCCCGGTGAACCTGTAGGCGCGGCTATCACCCACGTGTCCGATATACAAAGTGCCTCCCATCACGAGGCCGGCCGTCACCGTGGTGCCCATGCTGCCGGAGCCCCGCCCACAGCCCACCTCATAGATCCTCCTGTTGGCCTCACAGAAGGCTCGAACCAAGAGGGAGGGCACATCGGTTGAGGAGCCCAAGGGCTCCTCCTTAACCACTCTCCCGATGTCCCTGAGGGCAATGAAACTCGCCACTTCGCCCGCCTCAAGACCGCCCATCCCGTCCGCCACGGCGAAGAAGTAAACCTCTTCGCCGCCGGCCCCGCTCAAGACGAAATGGGAGAAGGCGTCCTCGTTCTGTTGACGAACCAGCCCGCGGTCCGTGGCGCCCCACACCCTCATCCTCTATCCTCCTTGACTGTATATCTTTCTAGCCTTGCCGAGCCAATTCCTTTTTCAATTTCTTAGGCCTTCCGTCGCAATCTGGCTATGAAAAACCCGTCTAGCTGGTGCAGGTGGGGGTAAAGCTGTACTCCCGTCGACGAGGCCGCCCCTCGCAGCACCTCGGGTAAATAGGGCCTGATATCCTCAGCCTCGAAATCATCTCTCTCGGCCAGCAGCTGCTCTATCTGACACTGGTTCTCCTCGGGCTCTGTCGTACAGGTACTATACACCAAGACCCCGCCGGGAGCGACCATACGACAGGCCTCCTTCAGAATCTCGCTCTGCAACTCGGCCAGCTTACGTATATCTCCCGGCTGCTTGCGCCATCTAGCATCGGGGTTCCGCGCCAGTACCCCCAGGCCCGAACAGGGCGCGTCCACCAGGACCCTCGCGAAGCGGTCGGACACGGCGTCTCCCAATCGTCGGGCGTCAAGGGCCGCGGTCTCGACGATGGTCAGGCCCAACCGCTCGGCGGCATCGCCTACCAGCTTCAGACGCTCCGGGTTCACATCCACGGCGAGGACGCGGCCCCGGTTTTCCATCATCTCAGCAAGCTGCGTGGTCTTGGTCCCGGGGGCCGCGCATAAGTCCAGCACCGCCTCGCCGGCCTTCGGTGCCACCACCCGGCCCACGAGGTAAGAGGCGGCCGATTGCACGGTAAAGAGCCCCTCCCGGAACCCGGGCACCTCCCGAAGCCGGCCGGGCCCCTCGAGGACCACCAGGTCAGTGAAGAGCTGATGAGTCCTGACCTTAAACCCCCTTTGTGCCAGGTCTTCGACCAACTCCCGCGCCGTGGCACGCAACGGGTTTGGGCGTACGGTCAGAGGAGGTCGGCGGTTGTTCCAGCGCAACAGCTGCCTAGTGGCATCCTCCCCAAACCGCTCCAACCACCGGTCGACCATCCATTCCGGATGGGACCCCTCCAGGGCCAGACGAGCGACGGGATCGGCCGGCCAGGTTACCCTGTCGTGCCCCCTGACCAGAGCCCGCAGGACCCCGTTCACGAATCCGGCCGTCCCGCGGTGGCCGTACCTCTTGGCCAGGTTAACTGCCTCGTGCACCGCGGCCCGGGGTGGTACCCTCTCCAGGTACATCACCTGATAGGCGGCAGTTCGCAGGATGGCCCTGATGGGCGGGGGTACCTCATCGATGGGACGAGAGGCGAAATGGTTGAGCATCCAATCTAGAGTGTTCAACCGCCTCACCGTCCCGTAAAGGAGCTCCGTGAACAGAGCCCTGTCCCGCCCCTCCAGCGACGATGCCTCTAGGTAACGGTCTAGCACCTCTTCTGCCTGTCTACCCCGTTCTGTTACCTCCATCAGGGCCCTTAGGGCCGCCTCACGGGCTCGCGAGGTCAAACTATCTCCTCCAAAAGGTCTGTTCCCCCACTCTCACGAAGAACAAGGTGGGCCGGACGGGCCCACCGAAGAGAAGCTCTAAGGGGTTGAACACCGGGCGTTCGTACTCCACACCCAATATGGTCAGGCCCCCCACATCAGTTGAGGTGGTGAGGTACCGCTGCATCACCACACCGGCCACTGGCCCCACCATGCCGGCGACCAGCACGGCCATGATGACCGTGAAGAGGGACAACCAGCCGCCCAGTAGGAGCAAGAACAGGAAGACCACCGCCGACAAGAGATGTGCTGCGGCGACGCTAGTGCCGCAACGCTGATGGATGGCCAGCCTGCTCTCGCCCGCCGCCAGCCTGGCCAATCCTACCCTCGCGGCCTCCTCAATGAGGGCGGGGTCCGCCGGACCCCTTATCAAGAAGCCATCCTCCCGGGCCAGGCCCGCCAGGCCGACTGGGCCATAGTGCTCCTCGATCACGTTTATAGTCGCGTGCTCCAAAGCGTGGTTGCGCCTGAGTCGCGGGTTAGTGGCTATCCTGTACAGCTCCGCCGGGATGGTCATCAAGCTCACCAGTGACTGAACGGTGAAATGTAAGGGCAGGAGCATCAAGTTCAGCAGGACAAACAGCATCCCGGCGAACATCAAGAACAGAAGTAGAGAAATCACAGACGCCTCCCCTTGTGGGATCTGGGCACCTATCCAACCCCTTCGGGCGTACATTCCCCTTGGCCTCACACGCCCACCTCTAGGCTAACATCCCTCCCAGGAGCGACAAAGATGCGCCGCCGGCAAGCCAGCAATAAATTGAGGGGGAGCACCTCCCCCTTCCCTGCGTCGGCCCTCGCTAATCGCGGTCCCGTAGCATAACCAGCCTTAACAGCTGCATAATAGCCATGAAGGTGGCCGCAACGTAGGTCATCGCCGCGGCGTTGAGCACCGCTCGGGTGGGACCCACTTCCTCTCTGGTTATGAAGCCCCCGCCCTCGAGCAGAGCCAAAGCCCGCGCGGAGGCGTTAAACTCGACGGGCAAGGTCACTACCTGGAAGATCACGGCCGCGAGGAACAACAGGATGCCGAGGTCCATGAGCCAACCGAAGGTGGGGATAATAAGCCCGATGAAGAACATGTAGATGCCCCAAGTGGACCCGAACTGCGCCACCGGCAGGATGCTGTTCCGCACCGTCAGGAAGACATAGCCTCCCGCGTGTTGCAGGGCATGCCCGGCCTCATGGGCGGCTACGCCGAGGGCGGCCAGCGAATAGCTGTCGTGGACCCGCTCAGACAGACGCAGGGCCCTCGCCCTGGGATCGTAATGATCGCCCAAGTCACCGGCGATGCGCTCCACCTCCACATCGTACAGCCCCGCGGCATTTAGTATCTCTCGCGCGACCTCGCGTCCGGTCATCCGGCTCGAGGAGGCTACACGGGAGTACTGCTCGAAGGCCGCCCGGACTCTGGCCTGCGCGTAAAGAACGAAGATCAGCGCAGGCATAATGAAGATGAAGAAATAAGGGTCAAAGAAGAACAACCTACGCGCCTCCTTTCAAGAAATATTCTATGGTCTCGCCAACAGCCATCAAGTTCACAGTGGTATTCCGGCATGGCCCCTCGGGCCTCTCGTTCACCACCGCCAACACGGGCACGGACTGTACGTCCTGAATGCCACTGGCCAACTCCCGCTCGCAAGCAACGGCTACGATAGCCGCCGGCCTCAGCGCCTCGATGGTCCGCCGCGCCTGCGTCCCGCCCGTGGCCACGCTCAACCTGACCCTGTACCGGTCCCTGAGCGCCAGTATCTCCCCTATCACGCACTTGCCACAACGCCGACAGTTATCGAGGCTCATGGTGATCTTATGAGGACAATCCGCCCGCTGGAGACAATGCGGGAGCAAAACCAGGACCCTGTCCGGCGTGAGCCGCTGGCTCCTGATCTTGACCAATAGGTTATTCACCTCGATGAAGGACATCTCTATCCGGTCCTTGGAGATACCGACCAGGCGCCCGACGCCGAGCACGAAGGGGTAAAGAGCGTCCACCGTGATGCTGACCAGGCGTTGCAGGGCTGGAGGGCTCTTCTTGCTGATTATGCTCCAGACGAGGATTATCAACCCGAGCCCGAACACCGGGACCCCCACGGCGAGTGCGGTAACGACCACCCAGACGATAGTCCTCGAGACGGCGTCCGGCCGGGCGGCCAGCAGGTACCAGAGGGTCCCGCTGAGCCCCGCCAGTACTATTAATACTACTGCGAGAAGGCCTATGAATACTCTCTTCTTCGCTTCCACCTGAGAGCTACCCCTCCCCTTGAGCACTTCCCAGCACGTCTCCGACGTGCAGCTCATAACCGTTGAGGAAGTCCCTGGCCGTCATCCGGCGACCGTTCTCGGGTTGTACCTCCAGCAGCAGGTAGGTCCCCTCACCGCAGTTGATGACCGGCCCGTCCTCCTCAATCCCGATAACCTGTCCACTTCTCGCTCTCGCGGGAGAGCGCTCCGAAAGGATCCGTCCCGCCCAGACCTTCAGCAACCTTCCCCGCAGGTACGTGAAGGCGCCGGGCCAGGGCGCCAGCCCTCGTACCTGGTTGTGGACCTCGCGGGCGGAGCGCCCCCAGTCTATTATCTCATCTTCCCTCTTCAGCGGGGGCGCATAGGACGCCCGGCTCTCATCTTGGGGCTTGGGTTTTGCCTCACCCCGGGCCAGCTCATCCAGCGTCCTGACCAACAGCTCCGCCCCCACGCGCGCCATGCGGTCGTGCAAAGACCCCGCCGTCTCGTCCGGGCCGATGTCCATCTCCTCTTGTAGAATTATATCACCTTTGTCCAGGCCAGGGGACATGATCATGGTCGTCACGCCCGACCGCTCCCGACCGTCCATGATGGCCCGATGTATGGGCGCCGCCCCTCGATACTCCGGCAACAGTGACGCGTGTAGGTTTATACAGCCGTGAGGCGGCAGATTCAGCAGCGCGGCGGGAAATATCTGCCCAAAGGCTACGCACACTACGACGTCGGGCTCGAGCTCCTTAAGCTTCGTCAGAAAGGACGGCTCCTTGATGCTCTCAGGTTGAAGCACAGTAAGTCCCAGTTCTTCCGCCTTCCTCTTGATCGGAGGCGGAGTGGGCCTCTTCCCTCTTCCAGCGGGCCTGTCCGGCTGAGTCACTACCGCCAGTATCCGGTGTGAGCTCTCGGCCAACCGCTCCAGGGAGGGGACTGCGAAATCCGGGGTCCCCATAAACACGACGCTCAACGAAGGTCTCTCGAACTCCTCCTCGTCCACTACCCTACGGGCCCGGTCGAGGAACAGGATGCCGTCGAGGTGGTCTATCTCGTGTTGGAGCACCCGAGCCAGGAGGCCCGACGCGTCGATCCAGGTCTCCCTGCCCTCGGGGTTGAGGCCCTTCACCGTCACCTCTTCGGCTCTCTCCACCTCGCCCAGCAACCCGGGAACGCTCAAACAGCCCTCCCAGGCGACGGCGGAGCCCGATCGCCTCACCACCACTGGGTTGATCAACTTGATGGGCCCCTCTCCCACGTCGCACACGATCACCCTTTTGGAGACGCCGACCTGGGGGGCGGCGAGGCCCAGCCCCTGTGCCTCGCGCATGGTCTCCAGCAGGTCGTCCAAGAGGCGCAGGATGCCCTTGCCGATCTTCCTGACTTCCCTGGCCCTCCGCCTGAGCACGGGGGAGTCGTCTCCCTTGATTATCTCTAGGATCATGCTGGAAAATACCTCCTCACCGTCACAGAAGGCTCTGCGGCGATACGTCCACGACTATCCTCAGGCCATCCCCGGCTGCCCTGCGAAAATCGCGCAGGGCCTCGCCCAGTTCCTCCAGGGTCGGTTCGAGGCGGGGTACCTTTAACAGCAACTGGTTCCGGAATCTCCCCCTGAGTCTGGGTATGGGCGAGGGGGCCGGCCCTAAGATGCGGACGCCTCGTCCCGCCAGGGCGACCAGCTCCCGGGCCAGCGCCGCGCTGGCCTCCTCCACTCTCCTGGCCTCGTGGCCCTCCACCCTGACCAGTACCATCTCACAGAACGGTGGGTAGCCGAAGGCCTCCCTTTCCTTGATCTCCCTCTCGTAAAAGCCCGGATAGTCTTGCCGCTGAGCCGAGACCACGCTATAGTGCTGGGGATTGTAGGTCTGAACCACCACCCTGCCGCTCCGGTCGCCCCGTCCCGCCCTTCCGGCAACTTGAAGCAGGAGCTGGAAGGTCCGTTCGGCAGCCCGAAAGTCGGGCAGGTTGAGAGAGGTATCGGCCGAGATGACGCCAACTGTCGTCACCCCCTTCACGTCCAACCCCTTAGCGACCATCTGGGTCCCGATGAGCACGTCAACTTCTCCCCGTGCGAAGGCCCTCAGGATCCGCCTGTGGGCGCCCTTCCGGCGGGTGGTGTCCACGTCCATCCGCATGACGCGCGCTTCGGGCAGCAGTTCTCGTAGCGCCTCCTCCACCTTCTGGGTCCCGCTGCCGAAGTATCGAATGGCCCTACCACCGCAACTGGGACAGGTCAGGGGAACCGGCCGGCAGTAATCGCAGTAGTGGCACTTGAGAAGCTGGCTCCCAGAGTGATAGGTCAAGGACACGTCGCAGTCAGGACAGCGCATGGTGTGCCCGCATTCCCGGCACAGCACGAAGGTCGAGTGCCCCCTTCGGTTGAGGAAGAGTATCGCTTGTTCCCCACGGCTCAGGCAGCCCTTCAATTCCCGCTGTAGTGCGCGGCTGAAGACGGAGCGATTTCCCTCCTTGAGCTCGCGTCGCATGTCCACCACCATGATCTCCGGGACCTCTGCCTGGGGGAACCTGCGGCTCAGCTCTAGCAAGGTGTACTCCCCGGTGCGGGCACGGTAGTAGGATTCCACGGAGGGGGTGGCGCTGCCCAACACCACCGGCGCCCCGCTCATCTCACCGCGCTTCAGGGCCACGTGTCGGGCATCGTACCGGGGAGCTTCCTCTTGTTTAAAGGTGTTCTCGTGTTCCTCATCGATGATGATAAGCCCCAACTGTTCGCAGGGTGCGAATACAGCCGATCTCGCCCCGATAACGATGGAAAGGTGCCCCTCACGCACCTTTCTCCACTGATCATAGCGTTCCCCGGCCGCCAGGGCGCTATGTAGGAGGGCCACAGCCCCGCCGAACCTGGCCCGCAGCCGGTCGACCGTCTGGCTGGCTAGGGCGATCTCCGGGACCAGATACAGGACCTGTTTCCCGGCTCGCAGGGCCACCTCCGCGGCCCGCATGTAGACCTCGGTCTTGCCGCTGGCGGTAACGCCGTGCAGCAGGAACACCTCGTGGCGTGCCGCCTTGACGGCGGCGATGATGGGCTCCGCCGCCCTCTCCTGTTCTACCGTCAGCAGAGGCGGCCGATCGCGGGGCCCTACGTCGAGCAATGGGTCTCGCGATAACACCCTCTCCTCGACGCTCACCAAGCCCCTATCCACCAGAGACTGTAACGAGGCCGAGCCGATACCGCTCTTCGTCACCAAGAGACTACGAGGTACCGAGCCCTTCTGCGCTAGTAGCTCGAGCGCCTCGGCCTGTCTTGGGGCCTTGTCCTTTAGCTCGCGAGCAGCCTCGGCCAGCGCCCGCCGGTCGACCGTAGGCACCACAAAGGCCACCTTCTTAGGGCGCGTCCTAGGTGAGAGCGAGT
>ENA-OSAE01000158-OSAE01000158.1-marine-sediment-metagenome-genome-assembly--contig:-NODE-158-length-48064-cov-16.669458_pt1 | contig 48064 bp, 34 predicted proteins | sample MGYA00237870_ERZ529317 | MGnify/ENA primary metagenome ERZ529317 (study PRJEB26369, sample SAMN03142812) | marine sediment metagenome | biome: marine; feature: borehole; material: sediment... | reverse complement strand
GCCCCGGGGCCCATGTCGATGATGTGGTCGGCCGCCCACATGGCCTCCTCGTCGTGCTCGACGAGGATGAGCGTGTTGCCGAGGTCGCGCAGGTTCTTCAAGGTCTCCAGCAGGCGGTGGTTGTCGCGCTGGTGAAGGCCGACGCTCGGTTCGTCGAGGATGTAGAGGACGCCCACCAGGCCTGAACCTATCTGCGTCGCCAGGCGGATGCGCTGGGCCTCCCCACCGGAAAGGGTCCCGGCCTGCCGGTCGAGGGTCAGATAGTCGAGGCCCACGTCGACCAGGAACCCGAGGCGGCTGGAGATCTCCTTGAGGACCTGGCGCGAGATCATGGCCTCCTTGACCGGGAGGCGCAGGTTCCGGAAGAAAGCCAGGGCCTCCTTCACCGACATCGCCGCCACCTCGGCGATGGACTTGCCGCCGACCGTCACGGCCAGGCTCTCCGGCCGGAGCCGCGCCCCGCGGCAGGCGGGGCAAGGGGAGGTCGACATGAACTCCTCCATCTCGGCCCTGGCCGTGTCGCTGGTGGTCTCCCGGTAGCGGCGTTCGAGGTTGGGGATGACCCCCTCGAACCGGGTCTCGTACACCCTCACCCGCCCGAAGGGGTTCTCGTAGCGGAAGAGTATCTTCTCGTCCCCGGCTCCGTAGAGGATCATGTCGATGAAGCGCGGGTCGAGCTCGCCTATCGGGACGCTCGTCGAGAACCCGAAGTGGTCGGCCAGCGCCTGGAGTTTCTGGGCGTAGTATGTGCTGCCGGAACCCCGCGGGGCCCAGGGGACGACGGCCCCGTCGTCGATGGACCTCCGGCGGTCGGGGATGATGAGGTCCGGGTCGAACTCCATCTTGACTCCGAGGCCGTCACACGCCAGGCAGGCACCGAACGGGCTGTTGAAGGAGAACATCCTCGGCTGGAGCTCCTCCAGGCTGACGCCGCACTCGGGACAGGCGTAGTTCTGGCTGAAGAGGATTTCATCCAAGGGAGACCGGGCGCCCCGCCCTCCGCCGTCCTGCGCGGTCCCGTGCGGACCGCCGGCACGGTCGCCCGCACGGTCCCGGGCCTCCCCATCCTCGCCCGCAACGGATGCCCTCGGTGCGCCTCCCTCGACCGGCGCGACCACGGCCAGCCCCCCGGAGAACTCCACGGCCGTCTCCAGGGAGTCGGCCAGGCGGACCTCGGCCCCCGGGCGCACCGTGAACCGGTCGACGACGGCCTCGATGGTGTGCCGGCGGTACTTGTCGAGCTCGATGGGGTCGTCGAGCCCCATCACCTCACCGTCCACTCTCGCCCGCACGTAGCCTGCCTTGCGGATGTCCTCGAAGACCTTCTGGTGCTCACCCTTGCGGCCGCGGACGAGGGGGGCCAGCACGAGGATCCTCGTGCCCTGCGGAAGGGTCATGACCCGGTCCACCATCTGTTCGATGGTCTGCTGGGTGATGGGGCGACCGCACCGGGGGCAGTGCGGGAGTCCGACCCTGGCCCAGAGGAGGCGCATATAGTCGTATATCTCGGTGACGGTGGCCACCGTCGAGCGGGGGTTGCGCCCGCCGGCCCTCTGGTCGATGCAGATGGCCGGGGACAGGCCCTCGATGTAGTCCACGTCGGGCTTGTCCATCTGGCCGAGGAACTGGCGGGCGTAGGCCGAGAGCGACTCCACGTACCGGCGCTGGCCTTCGGCGTAGATGGTGTCCAGCGCCAGCGAGGTCTTGCCGGAACCGGAGACTCCCGTTATGACGACGAGCTTGTCGCGCGGGATGACGACGTCGATGTTCTTGAGGTTGTGTTGACGCGCACCGCGGACGATGATGGCCTCTTTCGACACGCTGGCTCCCCCGAAGGAATCCGAGTCTGGCGCAGTGGGTCGTAAAACCTATTATATCACCGGCTCCCCGAAGGAGGCTCCGAAGGTCACGACCCGTGCCGGCGCCGAGGCTCCGACCGGCCATGCAGTTCCCGCCCTGGATGCTACCAGGCGAACATAGGTTCGGTCAAGGGGCCGCTGTCGTCGCAGACCGGAGCTCTCCCCCGCGCAGAGAAAGCGCCGACCCGGCCGCCCGGCCGGCCCCTTCGCGTTCAGGCCGGGTCGGACCGCGGCCGGGTCGGCTGCCCGGAGACTTCGCCGTCGCCCTCCCTACGGCACCAGTTCGCCGGCGAAACCGTCGTCCATCACCGGGTCCTGTTGCCGGATGTAGTCGTCGATGTTGGCCTCACAGAAGGCGAAGGCCTCCTCCACCGTGACGACACCGTCGCCGTCAGCGTCGCCCTCACCGAGGCGCATACCCCTCTCCACCATCAGCCAGGTGAAGTAGCCGTGCTCGATCGAGCTCGACTCGTAGGAGTACTGCTTCTCCTTACAGGCCATGGTGACCACCTTGCCGGCGGGCGCGGCGTCGGCGATGTCGGTCATGCCACCGCTGTAGCAGGAGTCGAAGGCGATCCACACGTAGCCCGACGCCAGCTCGGCGAACTTCGCGGCGAGTTCACCGTCCCAGAGCCGCGACAGCTCCCAGGGGATGATGCACTCGTCTCTGCGTTCGGCGTCGCCGTCGGCGTCCCGGGTCGAGCGGCTGCCGTGCCCGCTGTAGTAGAAGACCACGTGGGTGTCGGGCCCGGCGTTGGCAATCAGCCAGTCGATGCCGGCCAAGATGTTGGCGTGAGTGGCGTCAGAGTCAAGCAGGAGCGTGATGTCTGACGACGTGTAACCGTATTCCGCAATCAGTGTGTTGTAGACCTCGAGGGCGTCATCGTCACAGTACTCGAGGTCGCTGCTGTCGCCCGAGTAATCGGAGATGCCGATGATGAGGGCGAGCTTCGCCGCCGTGCTGGTGGTACCGGCTTTGCCCGCGGGGGTGGCCTGGAAGGACGCCGTGGTCTTCGGCAAGGGATGTTTGTTCCAGGGGATGTCGGCCGGCGTCACTCCACCGCGGCCCACCGGGGCCGCCTGGACGGTGGTGGCCGCGAGCAGCGCGACCGAGACCACGAGGGCGAGCAGGAGTTTGAGAGTCCTGGTCACGGATGACACCTCCCTTCACTTCAGGGTGTCCGCGTCGACTGGAAGACTTTGCCAGCTCTCGACGAACTCCTCCCGCCTGAGGCCGTCTGGGGAGAAATGTTTACAGGAGGCCCGCGATGAGCCCGAGGCCCCGCTCGAGGTCCTCCCGCCGTGACCGCCAGGCGTTGGCGGGGTCCATGGTCCCGTACTCGTAGGTCACGCGCTCGGGTCGGGTCCGCGCGAGTACGGCCCGAAGCCGCCGAAGGTCGTCGGTCCCCACCGGAAGGTGCCGGTCCCGGAGGACCCCGTCCACCCAGGCCGGTGCGTTGATGTGGACCTCGCGCACGGCGCCGAGCGGCAGGCCATCGATGTACTCCTCGAAGGAAAGCCCGAGATAGAAAGAAGCTATGTAGGCGTGACTCACGTCGAGCAGGAACCCGCAGCCGGTGGACTCCACCACCTCGCGGATGAAATCGGGCTCGACCACGCACCGCAGGCTGCCGGGCCGCGTCGGGCGGACGGCCGTTCCCCACCAGATACCGTTCTCGATGAGGAGGTCGCTCTCGCTGAGCTCCGGGCAGGCCCCCGTACCGAGCCAGGACATGAGGCCGGCCACGTTGGCCGTCACCCGGTCAAGAAGAGCCTGCCGCTCGCGTGGGGTCTGCCGGTCCGGTGAGGCCACGCCCCGGGCCTCCTCTGGGGTGATGAAAAGGTGTGACTGCAGGCTGGGGGTCCCGCTCGCCCGGACGGCTCCGGCTATGTCCTCCAGGTCGAGCCGGTCCATCAGGCTCTCCGAGCCCACGGAAAGAGGCTGGCCCCAGAAGTGCAATACGACCGTCAGCCCCAGGGAACGGGCTAGCACTATCTCCCGGTCCCTCGCCTCCCGGCTCGAGCCGCTCGGTATCTTCACCGCCTGGACGCGGGCGGTCTTCGCTTCGCCCCCCGCAGCGTGCGGCTCCTCACTCCCCTCGAGGATCTCTATGAGCTGGGGAGAGAGGTTGGCGGCCAGGAGCGGACGCGGGGGAGCCTCCCTACCGGCGCCGCCGGACGCCTTCCGGGCTTTCATCTCGTCTGCGCCGCCCGCAGCTCGAAAAGGAGGTCGCGGAGCTGGGCGGCCCGCTCGTACTCCAGGTCCCGGGCGGCCTTCTTCATCTCCTTCTCTATCCGCTCGACCCATTCGGCCAGTTCCTTCCGGCTCAGGGACCTGGGGTCTTCAGGCAGTTCGGCCGGCTCCTTCACCACCGGGTGGGTGGCGGCCAGCAGGTCGCGCACGGCCTTGCGGACCGACTCGGGCGTTATGCCGTGCTCCCGGTTGAACTCGGCCTGGATGGCGCGCCGGCGCTCGGTCTCGTCGATGGCCCTCCTCATGGACCCGGTGACGGTGTCGGCGTACATGATGACCCGCCCGTTGACGTTGCGCGCGGCCCGACCGATGGTCTGGATGAGGGCCGTCTCTGAGCGCAGGTAGCCCTCCTTGTCGGCGTCCAGGATGGCCACGAGCGAGACCTCGGGAAGGTCGAGCCCCTCCCGGAGGAGGTTGATGCCGACCAGGATATCGAACACCCCGAGCCGGAGATCGCGGATGATGGCCATCCGCTCGAGAGCGTCCACTTCCGAATGGAGGTAGCGGGCCTTGAAGCCCATCTCCCTCAGGTAGTCGGTGAGGTCCTCGGCCATCCTCTTGGTGAGGGTGGTGACGAGCACCCTCTCTCCCTTGGCGACCGTCTTCCTGGCCTCGACCACCAGGTCCTCGACCTGGTCCACGGTGGGCCGCACGACCACCTCCGGGTCCAGGAGGCCCGTCGGGCGCACGATCTGCTCGACCACGCGCCCCTCCCGGCGCGCCCGCTCAAGCTCGTAGGGGCCCGGAGTCGCCGACGTGTAGAGGACCCGCTTGGCCCGCTGCTCGAACTCCTCGAAGGTCAGGGGCCGGTTGTCGAGGGCCGAGGGAAGGCGGAAGCCGTACTCGACAAGGGTCTCCTTGCGGCTCCGGTCCCCCGCGTACATCGCCCTTATCTGCGGTATCGTCTGGTGCGACTCGTCGATGACGATGAGCAGGTCGGGCGGGAAGAAGTCGATGAGGGTGTAGGGGGGCTCCCCCGGAGCCCGGCCGGTGAGATGGCGCGAGTAGTTCTCGACCCCCGGGCAGTAGCCGACCTCCCGCAGCATCTCAAGGTCGTAGCGGGTCCTCTGCTCCAGGCGCTGGGCCTCCACCAGCCGGTCCCGGCTGCGGAGCTCTCTGAGCCGCTCCTCGAGCTCGGCCTCGATGGCCTCGCAGGCACGCCGTATCTTCTGCTCGGCGGTGACGTAGTGGCTGGCCGGGAAGATGAGGACGTGGTCGCGCTCGGCCAGGACCCTTCCCGTGAGGACGTCCACCTCTGAGATGCGCTCGACCTCGTCACCGAAGAACTCGACCCGGACGGCCTTCTCCGTGTAGGAGGCCGGGTAGATGTCGAGGGTGTCCCCGCGCACCCGGAAGGTGCCCCGGGTGAAGTCGACGTCGTTGCGCTCGTACTGTATCTCCACCAGCTTCCGCAGGACCTCGTCGCGGTCTTTAACCATCCCGCGCCTCAGCGAGACCACCAGGTCGCGGTAATCCTCCGGCGAGCCCAGGCCATAGATGCAGGACACGCTGGCGACGACGATGACGTCCCGGCGCTCGAAGAGGGCGCTCGTCGCCGAGTGGCGGAGCTTGTCGATCTCCTCGTTCAGCAGGGTGTCCTTCTCGATGTAGGTGTCGGACTGGGGGATGTAGGCCTCCGGCTGGTAGTAGTCGTAGTAGCTGACGAAGTACTCGACGGCGTTCTCCGGGAAGAACTCCTTGAACTCGCCCGCCAACTGGGCGGCCAGGGTCTTGTTGTGGGAGATGACGAGGGTCGGGCGGTCGAGCCTGGCGATGACGTGGGCCGCGGTGAGAGTCTTGCCCGTCCCCGTCGCCCCCAGCAGGACGACCTGGGTCTCACCCGCCTCGAAGGCCCGCGTTATCTCCTCGATGGCCTTGGGTTGGTCTCCCTTGGGCTCGAACTCCGCTCTCAGCTTGAAGAGACCCATCCCGCTCACCCGCCTCCTCAGGTCGTCAGGCCGGCGGGCGGCTGCTTCGCGGGGCCCGATCGCCGCCCCCGGCCCTCTCGCGGGGCCCGCTCTCCGCCAGTATGACCAGGGCGTCCACAGCCACGGCGCCTTCCCCGGGCCGGTGGAGCACGACCGGGTTCAGGTCGGCCTCGACGATGTCCGGTCTCGAGGCGAGGAGAGAAGCCATCCCGCGGATGACGCCGGCCAGGGCCTCCAGGTCGGCCCTGTCCTCCTCCACGCCCAGCTCCGCGAGGACCTCCCGGGCGAGCCCCGCGGCCTCCTCCCCCGTCAGGGGGGCCAGGCGGAAGAGGAGCGGTGAGTCGAGGCCGACCCGGGTGCCCCCCGCCCCCGTGGCCACCACCGGCCCGAAGAGCGGGTCCCACAGGCCGCCCACGATGACCTCGAGCCCGGGCGGGACCTGCCGCTGGACGAGGAAGCCTTCCGGGCGGCGCTCCGGTCCGAGCAGTTCCTCGGCGCGGGCGGCCACTTCGGCGACGGCCCTGGCGAGGTCCTCGGGTCCCCGGAGGTCCAGCCGGACCACTCCGGCGGCGGCCTTGTGCGGGATGAAGGCCGAACACAGCTTGAGGACGACGGGGTAGCCGACTTCCTCGGCTGCCCGCAGGACCTCGTCGGCCGACGCGGCGACCCTGAAGGGCGCGAAGGTGACCCCTGCCGTCCGGAGAAGGGCCGCGGACTCGGCCTCGCTGAGAGTGCGGCCGGCGCGCCCCGAAGGCCCTTCACCTGGCGGGCCCTCCGCCTGAGGGGCCGGCGGCCTCTCGGGCGCAGGAGGCTCCGGAAAGGCGTCCGTCCTTCCGTCCCCCACCCGGGCCTCGACGCCGTCCTCGCCCTGTCCGGCCCGCACCCCCTGGTCCAGCGCGGCCAGGCGTGCCAGAGCGGCCAGCACGGCGGCGGCCCGGTCGGGACCGGCCAGAGCCGTGAGACCGGCCCTCTGCAGGACGGCCCTCCCCGCAGCGCTCCACCGGCCGTGCATGATGACCGGAAGGAAGACCTTGCCGGGCGCCGACCCGGACCAGGCCCCGGCCAGGGCCTCGGCCACGGCGGTGTCGGTCAGGAACCTCGTCGGCAGGTCCAGGGTGACGAGGGCGTCGACACCCGGGTCCTCGAGGACCAGGGAGACGACAGCGGCGTGCTGCTCGGGGGTCGCCGAGGCGGTCATGTCCACGTGCCCCTCCGGGCGGCAGACGGAGGAGTAAGGGGGAACGACGTCGGCCAGGCGCCGACGGGTCTCGGCCGACACGCGGGCCGGGACGAGGAGCCCTCCGTGCCGGGCCAGGGCGTCCATGGCGTACACTCCGGGTCCCCCGGCATGGGTGACCACGAACACCCTGAGGGGCGGTCTGGGAAGGTCGGGCCGGGCGGAGCCGTCAGGGCGGCGGCCGGTCCGGTCGGCCAGAACCCGCAGGACGTCCACGAAGTCCTCCATGGTCTCGACCCTGAGGGCCCCCGCCTGCCGCAGGGCGCCGTCCCAGACCCGGTCGGGTCCGGCCAGAGCACCCGTGTGCGAGGTGGCCGCCTGGCCCCCGGCCTCGCTCCGCCCCGTCTTCAGAACCACGACAGGCTTCTCCTCGGACAGGGCCGCCAGAGACCTGAGGAGCGCACGCGGGCGCGGGACACCCTCGAGATACACCCCGACCACGGCCGTCTCCGGGTCATCGCGGAGGTAGTCGAGGACCTCCCCCATGCTGACGTCGGCCATGTTGCCGAGGCTGACGAGCTTGCTGAACCCCACCGGCTCCGGCTCCGAAGAGAGCATCTGGGTGAACCAGGCGCCGACCGCCCCGCTCTGGGACACGAAGGCGATGCAGCCCGGGCGGTGGACGACACCGTGCAGGAAGGTGGTGTCGACCCCCGACCGGGTGTCGATGACCCCGATGCAGTTGGGCCCTATGACCCTGACGCCCGCCTCGCGGGCCGTCCGCACCAGACGCTCCTGGCGGCTCCGCCCCTCCTCCGTCCCGGTCTCGGCGTACCCGCCCGACGCCACGACCAGGGCCCTGAGGTCCCCCCTGGTCCGGGCCCTAGCCCTGACGTCGGCCAGGACAGCGTCGAGGGCCCTCTCCGGGACCATGAGGACGGCCATCTCGACCGTGCCCGGGACGGAGACGAGGTCGGGGTAGGCCCGGAGGCCGGCGATCTCCGTCTCCCGCGGGTTGACCGGATGGAGGCGGTCGGCCGGGAACCCGGCGTCAAGCATGCTCCTCAGAATCTGGTGGCCCGGCTTGGCCGGGTCGCGGGACGCGCCGACGACGGCGCACCCTTGCGGACGGAAGAACGACTTCATCTCCGAGCGCTCCTCCCCTGTCAGGACCCGCCGCTCCCGGAGCGGCCCGCCAGCCTCCGGGCGAGGCCGCCCAGGGGGCCGGCGCCCGCCAGCTCCACGACGACGCGGTCTCCGGGCTCCGGCACCGGGATGACCCCGAGGACGGAGCCCGGGCCGAAGGGGCACGAAAAGGTGTGGCCGCGCGTGCCGTCCCAGCCGTCGGGCCCCTCCTCGGTCGGACCGGAGTCTCCGCTCGGGCGCGGGGGCCGCACCGTGAGATACAGGCGGCCGGAGGCCCGGGCCAGGGTCAGAGCCTCCTCCAGCTCCGCCCGCCCGGTCACCGGCCTCCCGCCGACCTCGGTGATGACCCATCCGGGCCCGAGGCCGAGGCGCTCGGCCGGCGTCCCCGGCACGACGTCGAGGACCATCAGACCCTCACCCGGCGGGATGAAGTAGGGCCGGCCGGCAGACTCCCGCCGGTTCTCGAGGCGCACGACGGCCTCGTGCCCCAGGGGCGCGAACAGAGCGGTCACCCACAGCAGGAGGGGGACCCGCGTGGCCGCGACCGAAAGGGCGAGGAGGGTGAGGCTGTAGAGAGCCAGGTTGACGGCCGTGCGCCGGGCCTTGAGCCCCGGCGGGGACGTGAGGGCCACCTCCCCGTAGCCCAGGGCCGCCGGAAGGGCGTGGGGGAAGAACACGGCTCCGGGGTGGGCCAGGATCTCCGGCGCCGTCCGCAGGACGGGCCACCAGTCGGGCATGGCTATCCCTTCCTTGGCCGCCGCGGGGGAGATGACGGCAAGGATGAGCAGGGCGACAGGGACGGACCAGGCGCGCTGCAGGTAGAAGGCACCCACGGTGCGGCCCCTCCTCTGGAGGTACACCGGGGTCGCCCCCGCCGAACCGTCGAGGAGGATGAGCAGGCTCTCCATGAGGTGCAGGACGGCCACGAGGGCCATCAGCGGCGGGATGCTGACCTTGGGGAACCCGAAGAGGAGGTAGCTCAGAGCCAGGAGACCCCCGGCGTAGGAGAAGCACATCAGCCTGACGTTGATGAGCATGAGGGCCAAGGCCGTGGGCATGAGCCAGACGAGGCCGCCCCCGTCGGGAAGGAAGGCGACACCGATGAAGGTCATGACGAAGCTGCCGACGGCCCCCACGACGACTCCCTGGAGGATGGAGGCAAGGGTCTGGCCGAACGGGGAAGTCAGGACCGTCCCGTAAAGCTCCTTCTGGAGGCGGGCCGTCCTGGCGTACTGGCTGTAGACCAGGAGCGTTATGGCCCAGTAGAACAGGAAGCGGACCCCCGTGGCGGGGTTCCAGGCGACCTGCGGCGCCGTCTCCAGGACGCTCCGGGCGATCTCCAAGAAGGGGAACGACAAGCTCTAGCTGCCCCCGTCCTCACCGAGGGCCTGGCGCAGGAGCTCCACCGCCCTCCGGAGCTGGGTGTCGCGCGGGTCCTCGGGGTCGCTCCAGGTGAAGCCTTCCCAGAAGGACGCGGACTCGGTCTCGTCCACGACCGGCAGGCTCACGACGGTGTCGGGCTCGATGCCCTCGTCCGCAATCTGCTCCTTGTTAGGCCTCAGCCAGCGCTCGGTGGTCAGACGGAGGACCGACCCGCCTCCCATGTCGAAGGGGGTCTGGACCGTCCCCTTTCCGAAGCTCGTGACCCCGACAAGGACCCCCACCCCGTTGTCCCTGATGGCCCCGGCGAGGATCTCGGCGGCGCTGGCCGTCCACTCGTTGATGAGGACGACGACCGGCACTCCGATACCCTCTCCACCCGCCGCCTCCACAGGCCTCGGTTCTCCGTCCCGCCCCACGCGGTAGAGGATGGTCCCCTCGGCGATGAACCGCCGGGCTATGGTGACGCACTCGTCCAGATAACCGCCCCCGTTGTTCCGGAGGTCGAGGACGAGACCCTTGAGCCCCTGGGCCCTGAGCTCGGCTAGGGCGGTGTCGAACTGCCCCGGGGTCTTGCGGCTGAAGTCGGTGATCTGGATGTAGCCCAGCCCCTCGTCGGGGTAGAGCATCTTCCCCTTAGCGCTCTGGATGACGATGCGCTCGCGGATGAGGGTCACGTCGAAGCGGACCTCGGCCTCCCCCTCGCCGCGGAGGACGGTCAGGACGACCGGTGTGCCCTCTTCACCCCTGATGAGCCTGGCGACGATGTCGAGGGGGACGCCCACGACATCCTTCCCGTCGACACCGACGATACGGTCCCGTGGGCGGAGGCCGGCCCGCTCGGCGGGGCTGTCGGGGAAGGGCAGGACCACGGTGACGTAATCGCCGACCTGCTCGACGGTCATCCCGACCCCGACGTACTCACCCGAAAGGGGCAGGTCGAACTCCTCGTATTCCTGCGGGTCCATGTAGTAGGTGTACGGGTCGCCGACAGCGTCGGCCATCCCGTGAAGCGCACCCTCGATGAGCTCGTGGCCGTCAAGTTCATCGACGTACTTCGTCATGAGGACACGGTACTGGTGGTACAGCCGGGCGAAATCCGCGTCCGACCCCGGCCGGAACAGGCCGGCTCCCCAGCGCAGTCCGAGCCAGGGGACCATGCCTGTGGCGAGGGAGTAGGTGACCAGGTTCGTGACCACCAGCAGGACGATGACGGTCAGGATGACGCGGCTGCGCTTCAAGAGGGCATCCCCTTTCACCGCCCGGCCGGGCGGCCGCCGTTCGGGACACAGGTCGCCCGTGACGACGCGTTCCGGCCGGCAGGCGTTCTGTTCGGGGGTTTCCGGGTGGGTCCGACACCGGCAACCCGCCGCGCTATGCGGAGTTCAATGCCGGCGGCCGGGGTCCTGCCGGTAGGAAGGCCCATGACGCCTCAGCGTTGCGGAAGGAAATCGAGCGGGTCCTTCGGCTCACCGTGCAGCCGGATCTCGAAGTGCAGATGGGGGCCTGTGCTGTACCCGGTCGAGCCGACGTAGCCGATGACGGCCCCCTGGGCGACGAAGTCGTTTATGGAGACCCTGTAGCCACTCAGATGGGCGTAAAGGGTCGAGGCGTACCCCCCGTGGTCGATGATGATGCAGCGGCCGTAGCCGCCCGCCCAGCTGGCCAGGATGACCGTCCCGGCCGCAGAGGCCTTGACGGGGGTCCCCATCGGGGCGGCGAGGTCGATGCCGTGATGCGGGCGCCACTCTTTCAGGATGGGATGGTAGCGCATCCCGAAACCGGAGGTGATGATGATCCTCCCGTCGAGCGGCCAGGCGAAGAGGGGTATCTCCCCGGACTGCTGGCGGGCCCGCTGGATCTCCACGATGAGCCGGGCGAGCCTCTCGGACATCTCCTCGAGCTCATCCAGGGCCTGAGCGGTGGCCTCCTTGCTCCTCCGGATGTCGTTCAGTATCCGCTCGCTGGCCTGCTTCCGCTGGGCGATGGCCGCCCGCCGGGCCGAGGTCTCGGCGCGCAGGGCGACAAGCTCCGACCTCTGCTCCTCGAGGTAGGCCTTTTTCTGCTCCAGCTGACGCTTCTCTTCGTTTATCTGGTCGAAGAGCTCGACGTCGGCCACCAGGATCTGCCGCAGGAACTCGAACCTGCCGAGGAAGTCGGCGAAGCTCCTGGACCCGAGAAGGACCTCCAGGTAGTGGACATAACCCACCTCGGCCAGGGCCCGCACGCGCCTGAGCATGAGGTCGGTACGGACGTCGAGCCTGGCCTGGGCGTCGGCTATCTCCGCCGCGGTCTCATCGATGGACTCTTCGGTCCGGGCTATCCGGCTCTCGAGGTCCGAGAGTTCACCCTGGAGGATATCGAGCTCCCGCCCGATCCGGGCCAGCTCTCCGGTCACAGAGCGCTCCTGGGACTGGAGCCTCTCGAACTCGGCCTGCTTCTCCTCGATGAGCCTCCGGGTCCGCTCGAGCTCCTCCTGGAGCTCCTCAAGCTGGCCGGCCCTGGCCCGCGCGTCTCGGTCCGCAGACCCGGGCAGTGGCAACAGAGAGGCGGGGAGGACCCCGAGCAGGGCCAGGAAGAGACACAGGGCGGCGGCCGCTCTCACTCTCGTCTTCACGCTCGCAGGAACCTCCTCATCGACAGCAGGCTGCCGAGAGCGCCGACGACCCCGCCGACGGCGACGAGGACCAGTCCGAGCCGCCAGGCGAGGGGGTAGACAGGTACCACCGGCATGAAGGGGATGGAGCGGTAGACCCACCCGACAGCCCAGGAGTAGCCCTGCCAGGCCACCACCCCCGCCACGAGAGCGCCGGCGATGCCGAGGAACATGCCTTCCAGCAAGAAGGGCCACCTTATGAACCAGTCGGTGGCCCCGACGAGACGCATTATGTAAATCTCCTCACTGCGGGCGAGGATGGTCAGGCGGACCGTGTTCGAGATAACCAGCACGGTGGCCAGGACCATGAGTCCGACCAGCGTGAGACCGCCGAGGCGCAGGGCGTTGGTGAGACGAAGGAGCCGCTGGACAAGGTCATGGGTGTAACCGACGTTCTCCACCCCGTCGAGTTCCGCCGCGGCGGCCGCCACAGAGTCGACCCAGGCCGGGCCGAGGGTGAAGACCCTGAAGGAGTCCCGCAGGGGGTTCATCTCCTCGACCCCCTCGAGGAGATGGGAGTACCTGTCGCCGAGCTGCTCCTTGAGGTCGTTCAGGGCCTGCTCCTTGGAGACGAAGAGCACTTCGGTGACTCCCGAGAGGGCGAGGAGCCGGGACCTCAGGTCTTCCAGAGCCGCGTCGTCGAGCCCCTCCGCGAGGTAGAGCCTGACCTCGAGCTGGGATTCGATGGTCCGCGCCAGGTTGTCGAGGTTCAGGGCGGCCAGGAGGAAGACGGAGAGGATGAAAAGGGAGACGGCCACCGTGGCGACGGAGGCCGCGCTCATGAGCCCGTTCCGTCTGAGGCTCTTCAAGGCCTCACCGACGGCCGCACCCGCTCCCATCTTCCTCTATCCCCCTCTCTCAGGCCCTCAGGGCCTCGTAGGTGCCGCGTTCGGCGTCCCGCACGATGCGGCCCCGGTCGAGGGCGACGACCCTGCGTCGAGCGCTGTCGACGAGCGCCTTGGCGTGGGTCGCCATCAGGACGGTCGTCCCCCGGCGGTTTATCTCGAAGAGGAGCTGGAGGATACCCCTGGAGGTCGCCGGGTCGAGGTTGCCGGTCGGTTCGTCGGCCACCAGGACCAAGGGGTGGTTGGCGATGGCCCGGGCCAGGGCCACCCGCTGCTGCTCACCGCCGGACAGCTCGGAAGGGTACGCGTCCTCCTTGCCGGCCAGGCCGACGAGCTCGAACGTCGCCGGCACCCGGCGGGAGATCTCCCTCGCGCTGGCGCCTACGGCCCGCATGGCGAAGGCGACGTTCTCGTAGGCCGTCTTGCGGGGAAGGAGCTTGAAGTCCTGGAAGACCACACCGATGTGCCGACGGAGGTAGGGCACCGTCTTGGGCCGGAGCTTTGCGAGGTTGACACCGTTGACGAAGACGAAGCCGCTCGTGGGAACCAGGTCGCGGTAGATCAGCCTGACGAGGGTGGACTTGCCCGCCCCGCTCGGCCCCACCACGAAGAGGAACTCGCCCTTGGCCACAGACAGCGTGACACCCCTGAGGGCGGTGGTCCCGTTCGGATACGTCATGTCGACGTTGTAGAACTCGATCACGACGACTCCCCCCGCGCTGGAGAGGGCCCCAGGCCGGCGCCCGGCCTGAGCGCAAGGCAAACAGCCGGAACAAGGAACCTAAATCCTAAATAAAGACGAGAACCGATGCCTCCCCGATGCGCAGCAGGGTTGTCCGAAGGGGCCGCTTCCAGGCTTATGTCGACCCGCGGCTCTGTCTGTGGTGGGTCCGTCTTCGACAGGATGGGGCAATATCCTGCCGGTTGGGACCGATTCCGATGTAAATCTACACCTGGTGGAAAATGGCGGGGACTTCCCCGGGAAATGTCGGGCGGTGACGGTCCGTGACGACCGGCCGGGTCACCCGGGCGAGACCTGCCTGCCGCCGGCTCACCGGGCGGCGGGGCGCCGGCCCGCGGCCGGGGTCAGGATGGGCCCCTGCTCTTCAGGGCCAGGGCCTTCGCCGCCGCCCGGCGGACATCGTCGGGGGTGAGCCCGTAGGCGGCCAGCAGCTCCGCCGGTGTCCCCGAACGGCCGAAGCGGTCGCCCACGCCGACCCTGACGACAGGGACGGGATGCTCCCCGGCGAGGAACTCCGTCACGGCCGAGCCGAGGCCCCCGATGACACTGTGCTCCTCGGCGGTCACGATGGCTCCCGTCCGGCGGGCGACTTCGAGAAGGGTCGACGTGTCGAGAGGCTTCAGCGTGGAGGCGTTCACAACCCCGGCGAGGACGCCCTCGCCCGCCAGGGCCACCGCGGCCTGGAGGCACACGTCGACCATCAGCCCGCAGGCGATGAGGGTGAGGTCCCGTCCTTCCTTCAGCACGTCCCAGCGGCCGATGGTGAAGGAGTGGTCCTCGGGGTAGATGACCGGGACCGGAGCACGCCCGAGCCTCAGGTAGACGGGGCCGGGGTGGTCGGCCGCCGCATGGACGGCGGCCCTTGTCTCACTGGCGTCCGCGGGGACGATCACGGTCATATTCGGGAGGACCCTCGTCAGGGCGATGTCCTCGAGGGCCTGGTGGGTGGCGCCGTCCTCGCCCACGCTGAGGCCGGCGTGGGTGGCGGCGACCTTCACGCCGAGGTCCGCGTAGGCCACCGACACCCTGAGCTGGTCGTAGACCCGCCCGGGTGCGAAGACGGCGAAGGTGCTGGCGAACGGGATCTTCCCCGCCGCAGCCAGGCCGGCCGCCACCCCGATGAGGTTGGCCTCGGCGATGCCCATGTTGAAGAACCGGTCAGGGAACTCCCTCGCGAAAAGGGCCGTCTTGGTCGAGCCGGAGAGGTCGGCGTCGAGGACGACCACCTCCGGGCGCCTGCGGCCCACCTCGACGAGGGCCCGGCCGTAGGCCTCCCTGGTGGCGACGGCCTCGGCCTGGGCGGCGGTCTGAACCCGGGTCATGCCCTCAGGCCGGGGGCGGCTTCCGTCCCCCGACCCGCCGCGTGTCGTGCTCACTGCCCGTCCTCCTCCCCTCGTTCTCCGGCGCCGCTATCGCCGCCCTCCGCCGGGCCGCCCGCGTCGGCGGCGCCGAGCTCGCGCATGGCCTCCGCGAGCTGGTCGGGTGTCGGGGCCTTGCCGTGCCACTCGGCCCGGTTCTCCATGAAACTGACCCCCCGCCCTTTTACCGTGCGGGCGACGACCATCGTCGGCCTGCCCTTCACCTCGGCCGCCTCGGCGGTGGCCCCGAGGATCCGGTCCATGTCGTGCCCGTCGACCTCGATGACGTGCCAGCCGAAGGCCTGCCATTTGGCGGCGACCGGGCTGATCGACATGACGTCCTCGACCCGCCCGTCGATCTGCAGGCCGTTGTGGTCGAGGTAGGCGGTGAGATTGTCCAGCCGGTAGTGGGCCGCCGCCATGGCCGCCTCCCATATCTGGCCCTCCTGGACCTCGCCGTCCCCGAGGACGACGTAGACCCTCCACGGGGCCCGGTCGAGCTTGCCGGCCAGGGCGAGCCCTACGGCGAAGGACAGCCCCTGCCCGAGGGAGCCGGTGGAGGCGTCCACCCCGGGCGTGCCTTTCATGTCCGGGTGTCCCTGGAGATGGGAGTCGATGTTCCGCAGTCCGGCGAGGTCCTCCACGGGGAAGAACCCGCGCTCGGCCAGAACGGCGTAGAGGGCCGGCGCCGCGTGTCCCTTGGAGAGCACGAGGCGGTCGCGCCCGGGCCAGCGCGGCCTGGAGGGGTCGACGTTCATCACTCCCCCGAAGTAAAGGGCGACGAGGATGTCGGCCGCGGACAGGGACCCTCCCGGATGGCCCGACCCGGCCCGGCCGATGGTCTCCACGATGTGTCTTCTCACCCTGGCCGCCGTCGCGGCCAGCTCCCGCGGGCCCAGGGTGACCCTGCCGGCTGTCTTCAGGTCCAACGCCATTCCTCCCGATTCAGGTTCAAAGGGCTCGGCCCCGCGCGAGGCGGGCGCGGAAGACCTCCACGACGAACCCCGCCAGGGCCGGGACCCGTCCGAGCCGGGCGCGCGGCTGGCTCAGTATCCGGTAGACCCATTCGAGCCCGAGGCGGCGCAGCCAGGCCGGGGCGCGCCGGGTCCTTCCCGAGAGCACGTCCAGCGCCCCCCCGACTCCCACGGCCGCCATCCCCCCGAGGGCCGCCCTGTGCCGGACGAGCCACTTCTCCTGCCTGGGACTCCCCAGACCGACGACAAGGAGGTCGGGACGGGCCCGGCGCACCGCGGAAAGGACCCCGGCCTCCTCCTCCGGCGAGAAGTACCCGTGGTGCCAGCCCACCACCGAGACCCCGTCGTAGCGTTCCGTCATCCTGGCCGCCGCCTCCTCGGCGACCCCGGGGTGAGACCCGAGGAGGAAGATACGCAAGGGGCGGTCGCCGTGCACCTCGCCGCCCTTCTCCATGAGGCGGGTCAGGAGGTCCACGCCTGACACGCGCTCGGGGAGCGCTGCACCGAGGACGCGCGAGGCCCAGACGACACCCACCCCGTCAGCGACCAGCATGTCGGCCGAGCCGAGCTCGGCCGCGAACCCGGGGTCCCGTGCCGCCCGGTAGAGCATCTCCGGATTGGGGGTGAAGATGAGCCGGGCCTCGCCGGACGAGCCGGCCTCACGCACCAGCCTGGCGGCCCGGGCGACGGCCTCCTCGAAGGTCAGGCGGCTCACGCCGACCCCCAGGATGTCGACCGTCCCGCCCGACGGCGGGACGGACCCGCCCGCCGCGGCCGCACCCCGCCCCGGACCTTCCGCAGACCGGCCCCTGACGAGGGCCGCGGCGGCCAGAACGGCGACCGACCCGACAACAAGGCCCAGCAGGGCCCCGTTCACCGTGCGTGTCAGCGTCAGGGCCACCGGCGTCCTGACGTGCTCGAACGAGTTGACCACGCTGACGAGGCCGACCGTCCCCGCCGCACCCCAGAGGGGGAGCCACCTCCGACGTCGGGTCCGGGCGAGGTACGAGCCGAGCATGACAGACGGATAGCCGACCAGGAACTCCTTCAGCCGCGGTTGGGCGTGGAAGGTGCGGTCGAGCCACGTCCTCGCCGCGACCTCGACGGAACTCACAGGGAGCCACGGCTGGTCTCCCGAACGCCCGACGTAGACGACGAGCACGAGCGCGAGGACGAGTCCGGCGGCCACGTGCCTGAGCCGGACCTCACCGGTCAGCATCCGGCCGAACCTCCGGACCGCCTCCCGGACCCCGGACAGCGTCCGGCGGTGGGGCGGAGCCGCGAACCACAGGGAGGCCAGCAGGACCACGGCCGGCGGGACGACATAAGACAGCTTCACCCCGCGGAAGTACTCCATCTCCACCGCGAACCTCACGTCGGACATGGCCCCGGCCACGGCGGCCCCTCCGACAAGCGCCAGCACGGCAGCGGCCAGGACCTCACCGAGGACCGCAGACCAGGTGGGGCGTGCCGCCCCTTCCCCCAAGGCCCCCCAGCGCCTCACGAGCCAGACCCCGGCCAGGGCCGGGTAGACAAGAGCGGCCCAGAGGGCCACGAGCTTCTGCACCAGAGGCAACGCCCCGGGAAGGCGGGTCGCCGCAAGGAGGACGCACCCGGCCGCCGCGGACCCTGCCAGCAGGACCGCCAGCCGGCCGCCCCTCCGCCGCCCGAGCCTTCCCTGGACCGCGAGGTCTAAAAGGGCCGCGCTCACCACCCAGGGGCCGAGGGCGATGGCCGCGAGCAGGACCGGAGAGGCCCGGAACGGATGCGGCGGCCCGGCCGCCGGTCCGACCTCGAAGCCGGCCGCCTCCAGCCTCTCCCTGACCTGTTTGACATAATGCAGATTGGCCGCCAGGAGCCCCTCCTCACCGGCCGGCCCGGTCATCCACGCGGCCGGGGGCTCGCTGTAGAAGGCGAAGAGGTCGAGCCGGACCACACGGAGACTGCGCTCCTTGACCGAACGCGCGACCTTCTCCGCCAGCCGCGGCGGAGATTCGAGGAGGGAGGCGGGCGGCCGGTAGACGCGCAGGAGCGAGTAGTCGAGAAGCGCCGCCAGGTCGGCCGTCCCCGCCAAGGGGACATAACCCAACTGGCTGGGGTCCTCGACAAGACCGAGCGGGAGCCCCAGGTCCCGGAGCCCGGCGGCGGTGACCTCGAGTGAAGCCGGGAAACCCGGCACGGCGTCCCCGTCCAGGAGGACCGTACCGGTCGGGACCCCGGCGTCCCGCATCACCGCGACCTCCCGCAGGACAGCCTCGACGTCCGCGGCGGACTGCCCTGTCGACCCGTGGAGAACGGGTGACCATATGAGAACCCCGCCGCCCGCGAGGAGCGGCCCCCTTTCAGCCTCCAGCCGCGCCAGCTCCTCCGGCGTGGCGGAGACGGAGGTGAGGCCGGCCCGACGGAAGTCCTCGAGAACGGCCCGGGCCGGAAGACCCTGCCTGTCAGCGAGGCCGACGATCCGCCCGAGTCCGGCGACGAGTTCGACCCTGTCGCCCTGAGCCCGGTCGTAGGCCGCACGCGGCAGGAGCGCCGCGACCGAGGCCGCGGTCGCCACGGCGAGGAGGATACATAAGACCTTGCGCACCTTCGACGGCCCTCCAGACAGGCGTCAAGTCTCCGGGGGAGGTGGATGCAGAGGCCCGGGCCCGAGCCCGGCCTGTCGTTCAATGATGCGGCCCGCAAATCCTGCCCTCCCGGCCGGAATCCAGCACTTATCTAGAGGGTTCCACGCGCTTTGCTGTAAGATAAAGCTCGGTCAGAACCGGAGTGCGGTGCAGGAGGCCGTGCCCGAAGCACCGGAGAAAAGGCGGCTGTCTGCTTGAAGATTCTCCACCTGGCGAGCGGAACGGATTACGGCGGGGCGAAGACCCACATCTTCACCCTTCTTCTGGAGCTCTCGCGGCGCATCGACGTGACGTTGGGATGTTTCACCGACGGTCCTTTCCTGGAAGAGGCGCGGAGGATAGGCCTCGATGTCCACTGCCTCGGCCAGGTGACCCGGTACGACCTCGGCGCCGTCGGCCGCCTGCGCCGGTTCGTCCTGGGACGCGGTTTCGACATCGTCCACTGCCACGGCCCGCGGGCGAACGTCCTCGCCGTGCTGGCCCGCCCCGGTCTCGGCCGGCCTCTGGTGACCACCGTCCACAGCGATTACCGCAAGGACTTCTCCGGCGAGTTCTTGAAGAACCTGTTCTTTTCCCGGCTGAACGCCTGGGCGCTCCGGCGCTTCGACCGCTACCTGGTCGGCATCGGGGTGGAGCCCTCGGTCATCCAGCTCGGCGTCCCCCGGGCCCTCATCAGGCCGCTCAAGAACGGCATCGACTTCTCGCGGCCCCGGCCCCGGCCGAGGGGGGCGGCCCTTGCGGCTCTGGGCCTGCCGGTGCCGTCGGACGCGGTCATCGTCGGCATCGTGGCCCGCCTGCATCCGGTCAAGTGCCACGAAGTCTTCCTCGGCGGGGCGGCGAAGGTCGCGTCCAGGCACCCCAGGGCGCACTTCCTCGTCGTCGGCGAGGGCCGCATCCGCGCCGCTCTGGAACGTATGGCCCTGAGGCTGGGTCTCGGCTCGAGGACCCATTTCCTCGGACATGTGGAAGACTCCGACGACGTCTTCTCGGTCCTTGACATCAACACCCTCACGTCGTTCAGCGAGACCTTGCCTTACGCCCTGCTCGAAGGTGCCCGCTGGAGCCTTGCCACCGTCAGCTCCAACGTCGGCGGGGTGCCGGAGCTCATCATCGACGGTGAGACAGGCCTCCTCTTCGAGCCGGGAGATGTCGACGGGTTCGGGGAGCGCCTGGACCGCCTCCTCGGCGACCCCGCGCTCCGGAAGAAGCTGGGAGAGAACCTCTACGAGCACGGCCGCCGCCATTTCACACCGGCGGTGATGGCCGAGACGTGTCTCGAAGTCTACCGTGAGCTCCTTGACGGACCGGACGGAGGGAGCAGGACCGATGTCTCTCATTGACAGCCACGGCCGTCTCCTGGGCCGCTTCAACGTCGTCAACCTCCTGGTCGTCCTCGCCGTCGTCGTCGCGGCCGCGGCCGGGACCCACAGGCTTCTCAGGGTCGAGGAGCAGGGTCTCGCCGAGACCCGCACCATCCTCCTCACCTTCGAGGTCGCCGACGTCCGCCAGCCGTCCGTGGACGCCGTGGCGGTCGGGGAGAACGTGGCCGGCTACGAGTCCCAGATCCCGCTGGGGGTGGTGGTCGAGAAGTGGGCGGAACCCCACCGCGAACCTGTGGCCACCGCGGCCGGGCAGATCGTCATGGCCGAGGTCCCCGGCCGCTATGACCTCTACATCGTCGTCCGGGCCGAGGGTGTGGTCGGCCCCAACGCAATCACCGTCGGCGGGCGCGACACCAAGATAGGCATAGAACTGCCGCTCTCGGGGCGCCTCTTCCGCTTCAAGGCGACCATCGTCGGGATAGAGGAGGTCGGAGGGTGACGACGGCGCACGCTACGGCCGGGACTTCTCCGCCGCCCATGGCGGTCCTTCGGTCGGCCTGGGACGGGAGCGTCGTCGGCCGGGCCGCGGCCTTCGTCCGCCGGAGCGCGCAGTCCGGCCTTCTCCGTCCGGCCCTCACCGCCTGGGAGGAGAGCTGGGTGGGCTCGCTGGCGAGAGCCGTGTGGCTTCCCGCCGGTGCGTCCGCCGCCCGGGGGGTGAGCCTTGTCGTCCCCGGCCTCGTCTCGCTGGCCCTCCTTGACGCCTGGGCCTTCAACCTCTCCGGCGGACCCGCCGCCCGCGTCCTGGCCGCCGCCCTCACCGTCGCGGTCGCCGCCGCAAGCCCCCAGATGGGCCTGTACGCCTTCCTGACCGTCGCGCCGCTCGCCGGCGACATCCTCGCCCTGGCAACGGCCGCCGCGGTCGTCCTCTCCACCGCCGCCCGCCGCCTGGCGGCGGCCTCCTGGCGGCCCGGCCTCTTCGCGGCTGACCTCACCCGCGAACTCCGAGAGCGGTCGGACCCGGCCCTGGCCCTTCTCGCCGGTCTGCTCGTGGCCGCCACCGCCACGTCGGTGGCCCCCACCGGGAGCCTCCGCTACCTGGCGGTGTGGGCCCTCGGGTTCGGCCTCTACTGGGCGACCACCAGCCTGCTCCGCCGGGCGGAGGACCTCACCCGTGCCGCCCTGGCCTTCGGGCTCTCGGCCGTCCTCAGCGGACTCTATGGCCTTTACCAGGTGGCCGTCCACGTACCGGCAGAGAGGGCCTGGATCGGCGCCGGCTTCTTCCCCGAGATGGGGACGCGCGTCTTCGCCTTCTGGGGGAACCCGAACGTCTTCGCCCTGCACCTCCTCCTGGCCGGACCGCTCCTGGCCGCCGTCCTGTGGGCGGCCGGGAGCAGGAAGGTCCGGGTCGTCGTCGGACTCGGGGTGATCACGGCCGGCCTCGCTCTCGTCCTCACTCTGTCCCGGGCGGGATGGTTCGGGTTCGGCGTGGCCGTCCTCTTCCTAGGGGTGGTGCGCGACCGCCGCATCCTCGCCGTCGGCCTCCTTGCCGCCCTGGCGGCCCTGGTCATCGCCCCCGACGTCGTCCTCTCGCGCGCCGCCACCCTCACCCGGTTCGACGACCCGACGGCCGTGCACCGCGTGCGCGTCTGGGAGGCCTCGCTCCGGATGGTCGGGGACTTCTGGTACTCCGGCCTGGGTCTGAGCTGGCGGGCCTTCACGACGATCTACCCGCAGTACGCCATAGAAGGACGCTTCGCCTTCCACGCCCACAGCCACTATCTCCAGACCCTCATCGAGCTGGGGGTCATCGGCTTCGCCGCGGTCCACTGGGTCCTCCTCCGGCCCATCGGCTGGGCCGTCCGGCTGTCGGGCCGGGCGAGGGTCCGCCCCGCCGGTTCCCTCCTGGCCGGAGCGGCGGCCGCCGTGCTGGCCAGCCTGGCCTTCGGGCTGGCCGAGCCCATCTTCTACCTCCCGCGCCCCATCCTCCTCATATGGTTCGTCCTGGGCCTCGCCACCGCGGCCCGGGCCGCCCTGGAGAACGAGACCCGGCCCGGCCGCCCGGTGCCGGCGAGCGGAGGTGGACCATGCCCAAGGTAGTCATCTCGGGATACTACGGCTTCGACAACTGGGGCGACGAGGCCATCCTCGAGACGGCCGTCGCCGGCCTGCGGAACGCCGTGCCCGGAGTGGAGATCACCGTCCTCTCAAGCCGCCCCGAGGTCACCGCCGTCCGCCACGACATCCGGGCCGTCAAGAGGACCGACCCGCGGAGGATCCTCCGGGAGATACAGACCTGCGACATGCTCATCAGCGGCGGCGGGAGCCTCCTCCAGGACGTGACCAGCAGCCGGTCCCTCTGGTACTACCTGGCCATCATCCTTGCCGCCGTCCGCCGGGGCAAGAAGGTCATGCTCTACGCGAACGGGATCGGCCCCATCGACCGCCCCCTGAACCGGCTCATCACCCGCTGGGTCCTCGACCAGGTCTCACTTATCACCGTCCGCGGACCCTCCTCGCGGGAGTTCCTCGCCGAGCTCGGGGTGACCCGTCCCCGCATCGTCGAGACGGCCGACACGGCCTTCGCCGTCGACCCGGCCCCTCCGGCCAGTGTCGCAGCCATCTGCAGGGAAGAGGGGCTCCCCGACCTCACGAAGGCCGACCGCCCCCCCTTCGTCGGCATCGTCGTCAGACCGTGGCGCCAGACCGACCGCCTCGGGCCGGCCGTGGCCCGCGCGGCCGACTACATCGCCGGCAAGCTCGGCTACGGGGTGGTCTTCCTCCCCGTCCACCGCGACCTCGACCTGGATGCGGCTCAGCGGGTCCAGGGACTGATGAAGCACCCGAGCCACCTCGTCCGGAACTTCTACGCGGCACGGGAGACGGTCGCCCTCCTCGGGCACTTCAGGTGGGTCCTCAGCATGCGGCTCCATCCGCTCATCTTCGCCGCCGTGGGCGGGGTGCCGGGCATCGGCCTGGTCTACGACCCGAAGGTGGACGAGTTCCTCGCCCAGACAGGCCAGGTGTCGGTGGGACCGGTCGAGAAGGCGCAGACAGAGGACATCCTCCTGGCCATAAACGATGTCGAGGCCGACTACGACGCCCGGGCGGCCCGCCTCAAGGAGGCCGTGGCCGAACTCAGGCGGAGGGCTCGGATGAACAACGAGCTGGCCGCCGAACTCCTGACAGGCCGGCGACCATGAGGGCCGCCGCCGCCCCGAGCGCCGCGGGCGCCGCCGTGCCGGTGAGACGGGCCACGTAGAAGGCCAACCCGGACCCGGCGAAAGCCGCCGCCGCGCCGGCCATCCCTACGGTCCCCTCCGCGGCCGCCCCTCCGAGCGCCCTCGCCCTCCGGACCGAGGTCTCGCCCGGGACTCCGGCCGCCGCGAGCGACAGGCCCAGGACCACCGTGCCCGCGACCGCGGCGCCGACCCCTCCCCAGACGGCCGTGACGGCCCACCCGGTCGCGGCCGCGACGGCCAGCACGAGCCCGAGCGCCGGTGTCACCGCCTTGCGCCACCACCTCGACGGCTCCGCCGCCGGGCCGCTCCCCCACGGCTCCAGCGTGACCAGCGCGGCCCCCGCCGACGCGAGCGGCAGGAACGGCTGGACCGGTCGGAGGTCGACGGGACGCAGTCCGAGGAGGACCTCAGCGTCGCCGAGGAAGGCGCGGGCCGCCAGACCTCCGAGGAGTGAGAGGCCCAAGGGCCACAGAGCCGCCGACGCGAGGCAGGCCGCGCCCGCCGGCCGGGAGGCCGCGCCCCGGCAAGACAGCCGCCGCTCCCGGAGGGCCCTCTGCAGGAGGGCCGCACCGGCCCAGGGGAGTCCGACCAGCGCCAGGGTGAGACCCGCCTCCAGCCAGGGACCTTCGGCCGCCCCTCCCGGGACGAGCAGGAACGGTCTGCCGGTCGCCGCCCGACCCGGAGGGACACCCTTCTCCGCCAGAGCCGCCGACAGCCCGCCGATGAACCCAACCGGGACAGCACCCCTCTCCGGCAGTCTGAGGTAGACCAGGCTCGCCCCGCGCCCGGCCGCCCGGGCGGCGGTCTCCCGGGCCGGGCCTTCGCCGGCCACGACCGGAAGGACGGCCGCGAAGCGGTACCCCGCCCTGCGGGCGGCCTCGACCGTCCCGGCCTGCCCGACGTACCCGGGGCGGTGAGGGTCGAGGATGAACCCTGGAACGAGCCCCCTCTCCCGGAGGACGGTCAGGACGCCGCCCACGGCGTCGGGATACCCGCCGACCTCCGGTCCCTCGAACACCACCGTCGACCAGTCGAGCTTAAGGGTGTCCAGGACCTCCCGCAGTTCGTCGAGGCGTGCGGCCAGGACCTCCGGGTCCCCGCCATGGGGGTTGCGCGGCCGGGGGACGACGAGGAGGCCGCTCCCCGCGGCGGGGGCCAGCCTCGCTCCGGCTTCAGAGGGGAGAAAGCCGAGACCGACCTCTCGGGCCAGGTGCGGAGGGTAAGGCGTGGTGACGACGACGGTGGAACCCACCCTGACGAGCTCCCGGAACCGGTCCCCGGCGCTCGCGGCCAGCCGTCCGAGGATGTCCCGGGCCGGGGACCCGGCGGGAAGGAACAGGACGCTCCCGGCGCCGTCGAAGCCGGGCGTCCGGGCCACGGCCCGCTCCAGAGGGCCGGCCTCGCCCAGCCAGACCCGGGCCTGGAGGTCACGACCTCCGACCAGCGTCACGGACCAGGGTCTCTCAGGCACGCCGCCCGCCGTCAGAGCGCCCAGGGTCGTCTCGCCGAGGGCCACCGAGGTGAGGCCCGCCCGGCCGAGCTCCTCGAGAGCGGCGCCGACGGCGTGCCCGTCCCCGCCGACCGCGCGCCACAGGTCGCCGAGGTCGAGGGTGAGCTCGACCGGGGCGGCGCCGACGTGCGGCAGGACGGCCGCCGGCAAGTTGGCGGCCGTGAACCCCAGCCCCGCCAGTGTCAGGAGGAGGGAGACACACGTGACGACCTTCCTCCCGGAGACGGCCGGCGGCCGGAGCCTTCCGAGACCCTCCAGCAGAAGGACCGCCAGAAGACCGACAGCCAGGCCTAGGCCGAGGCCGACAAGGGTCCGCCCCGCGGAGACCGCGGCCGGGATGTGCAGGTGAACGAAGGTGTTGAGGACCGAGGAGGCCGCGACACCCCCGAGGGCGGCCAGGACGAACCCCCACCCCCGCCTCAGGGCCGGCGGCCCGAGCCAGGAGCCGAGAAGAAGGGCGGGATAGCCGAGGAGGAACTCCTTCGTCCTCGGCCTGACCGAGAAGAGGTCCGCCAGCCGGCTCCTCCACTCGAACTCGAGGTCGCTGACGGGTATCAGGGGGAAGTTCCCACTGCGGCTGAGGTAGATGAAGACGACGAAGCCCACCGTCAGCACCGAGGCCACCGCTCCGACGGTCAGCGGGCGCTCGAGGAAGGCCGCCAGACGCACGGCCGGCCCCGGGGCGCGGGGGCCTCGGCGCCCCTCCAGCAGGAGCCAGAGGATAAGGAGGGCCAGGACCGGGCCGGCGAGGAGACTCGCCTTCGTTCCCGGCATCTGGACGGCCCTCACGAGGAACTCGGGCCCACACCCGAGAGCCCGCACGAGGACACCTCCGGCCAGGACCGTCAGGGCCGCCCTCACCGTGACCCAGGCCGCGGCCGCCAGCTTGGACCCGGCGGCCGGTCCGCGGCCTTCGCCTGGCCCCGTGCCCTCGCCCGGCCCGGTTCGGGCGACCTGGGCCGACCGCGGGTCGGTCCAGGTCCTCAGGGCCTGATGAAGGGCCCCCACCGGGAACGACACCGAGCCGAGCAGGATCAACCCCTGCAGGGTGACGAGGCGCAAGGCAGAGGAGAGAAGCCAGGGAAGAGCGGCGGCCGCCGCCCCGAGGACGGCGCCTCCCGCCGACAGGAGGCGGCGGCGGAACCGCTCCGGCGAGCCTCGGGGCCCGCCGGAAAGGAGAGCCTCGGGGATGAGTCCGTCGGTGAGGCCTGACCATGTCACGAAGGACCAGAGGAGGACGCCCCAGCCGACCGCGACACTCAGGACGAGCGGCGGCCGCGCCGCGGAGACCGGACGCGGCGGGCCGAAGTCGAGCCCGTGCTCGGCGAGCCCGGCCCTGAAGGCGGTAAGGGCCCGGGCGAGGCCGTCCGGCCAGGCCGGGTCGTCCCGGAAACGGTGCCACAGGCCGGGCATGACGACGAGAAGAGGCGACCCTCTCTCGACCACGCCCTCGGCGAAGAGCTCCGGACGCCCCGTGCTCCAGACGGTCTGGAGCTTGATGACCCGCCACCCGGCCGCCTCGGCGTACGGGTAAAGGCCGGCCGGCAGGTGCGCGGGGTCGACCGCCAGCGGGAGGCCGAGGCCCGCCGCCTGCCTCCCGGCTTCGGCCGGCCCCCCGGGAAGGCCGTAGCCCCAGACCTCGCCGCCGTCGAACATGACGGCCACAAGGTCCGACCGGGCGGGAGAGGCCGTGGCCGGCCGGAGCGCCGCCTCCAGGGAGAGGCCGGGTTCCTCGCGCGGGTTCTGGAGCTGGACGACTATCCTCAACCCCGCCCGCCCGGCCGCCTCGAGGTCGGGTGGGTAAAGGCCTATGCGGGCGTAGGAGGGAAGCGAACCGCGGACGGCCACGCCAAAGACGTCGACCGCGGTGTCGGCGTCGGCCTTCGCACCGTCGTCCGCGCCCCTGCCCGCGCCGGCCGTGGCGCGGAACAGGGTGACGCGGTCCGCCCCGAAGCGGACCAGGGTCCGGTCGTGGAGCCATCCGGCCAGGGACGGGTCGCCCGTGACGAAAACGGTCACGGGGACACCGGGGCTCCGGGCCCGCCAGGCGGCCAGCCCGGGGAAGCGGGCCTCGGCCCGCCCGACGTCGGCCCCCTTGAGAACGACTATGTCCCCGGTGGCGGCGAGGTCCTCGACGGTCCGCTCTTCAACGACCAGGGCCGTGACCCCGGCCGCCGCCAGCGTCTTCAGCGTCTCTTCCGGGTCAAGACCCCGTTCCCGGCTCTGCCCCTCGACGGTCCGCCACGACACGGCGACCTCGACGGGTGACGGGTCCGCGCGGAGGCCGCCGGTGGCGAGGAGGCTCCCTACCGACGCGGCAAGGGCCAGGGCCAGCACCAGCGCCGGGACCGACCGGAGGGACCGGTGGATGGTCAAGTCGCGTCTTTCCTTTCACAGGGGCTGAGGGACGGACCCCGGACGGGCCGGGCGTGTTCTGCCGCTCAGTCGGCGGTCGCCTCGATGATCACGCGCCCTTCCTCCTGGGTCACCTCGGTCCCCTTGAGCGGCAGGGGGAACCCTGCCAGGTCGATGGAGAGGTCCGGCTCGCCGAGAACGTCGAGCCACTTCTCGAGGAACTCCCCGGGCACGCCGACGTCGTCCACCGTGAACCCTGTGATGTCGAAGCCGACGGTGCTCTCGTCCCTGAGAACGAACCTGCCCGACAGCGTGAACACGAAGTCCCGACCCAGCACGGTCACGTAGCCGGAAAAGGCGGCGACATCGCTCGTGATGAGGACGCGCGGCTCCCTGAACTCCGGGACGTTCGCCGCGAGGTATTCCTCGAGGTTGCGCTCGGTGATGGTTATGGTCACCCGCGAGCGGGCGCTGCGGCTCACCTCGAGTTCGCCCTCGGAAAGCAGGGCCTTCAGGTCGACCGACGCGTCATGCAGTGTGACGGCCAGGCTCTCGAGAACCAGGGTCGATGTCTGGACGTTCGTCGACGTCACCTCGACCTCGTCGAAACGGCCGAGGAGCATCTTGACGGCCGGACGGGAGGCCAGCCTCACATCGTGTTCGGCCGGGGGGCCGAAAGTGGCTTCCAGGGCCGCCTCGACGCTGCGGGCCAGGATGCCGGGCAGGACGAGTTCGGAGAGCGCGGCCAGGACGACGAAGACGATGAGGACGACCACGGCCAGGCGCCTGAGCACCGGCTGTCACCTCCCTGTTTCGCTTCGTTAGGCCCCCTCCTTCTCCTTCCCCCGCGTCTCGTTCCTGTGGCCGCGCCGGCCGAGGGAGGCCTTCCAGGTGAGGTAGGCCTTTATGAAGGGCCCGAGACGCCCGTCCATGACCGCTCCGACGTCGCCCGTCTCTTCGCCCGTACGGTGGTCCTTGACCATCGTGTAGGGCTGGAAGACGTAGGAGCGGATCTGGCTGCCCCAGGCGATGTCGAGCTGCTCGCCGCGGATCTCGGCCAGCTCCTTCAGGCGCTCCTCTTCGCGAAGCTTGAGGAGACGGGATTTCAGAATCCGCATGGCCGTCTCCCGGTTCGCGTGCTGGGACCGCTCGTTCTGGCAGGTGACGACGATGCCTGTGGGCAGGTGTGTGATGCGGACGGCCGAGTCGGTCTTGTTGACGTGCTGGCCTCCGGCCCCGCCGGAGCGGTAGGTGTCGATGCGCAGGTCTTCAGGGTCGATCTCTATCTCCGTCGTGTCCTTGATGTCCGGGACGACGTCGACCGAAGCGAACGAAGTGTGCCTCCGCCCCGAGGCATCGAAAGGCGAGATGCGCACGAGCCGGTGGACGCCGTGCTCCGAACGGCAGAGGCCGTAGGCGTAGGGCCCTTCGATGAGCATGGTCAGGCTCTTGAGGCCGGCCTCCTCGCCCTCCAGCCGGTCCAGGACCTCCACCCGGAAACCCTGGTCCTCCGCCCAACGGGCGTACATCCGGGCGAGCATCTCCACCCAGTCCTGGGCGTCCGTCCCGCCGGCCCCGGCGTGGAGACTCAGGATGGCGTTGTGGTCGTCGTACTCCCCGTCGAGGAAGGTCGCCGTCTCCAGGGTGTCGAGCGCCTGACGGGCCCGGTTGAGAAGGCTCTCCCCTTCCCTTGCCAGGGCCTCGTCCTGCTCCTCCCCTCCCAGCTCGACGGCCACCCGGAGCTCCTCGCAGAGGTCCTCCACCTGACGCAGGGTCTGGAGCGTCCTCTCCACCGCGCCGGCTTCCCGTGTCACGGCCTGGGCCCTCTCCTGGTCGTCCCAGAAACCGGGCCTGGCCATGGCCTCGTTCAGCTCGGTCAGGCGGCGCTCCAGGTCCGCGACGTCAAAGTGAATCCCTCAGTTCCGCGAACCTCTTCTCCATCTCCTCAAGCTCACGCCTGAGCTCGTCGTAGGTCAAGACGCGCTACCTCCACAGCATTTCTTGTACTTCTTGCCGCTGCCGCACGGGCACGGGTCGTTCCGTCCCACCTTCTTGGGCTTGACGACAGGCATCCTGGCCCGTCCCCCCGGGCGCACGGGGCCCGCAGGTGCCCCGCCGGGCGCCGCGCCTCCGGCCGCTGCACCTCCGACCGCACCCGCTGGCACGGCCGCGGGAGCCCCCACCGCCAACCCCGGAGCCTCGGCCTTCACCGCCTGTCCCCGGTGTTCGACGGGCATCTCCACCTTCCCCTCGACCCGGACCTTGAACATCCTCCTCACTATCTCTTCCTGAATCGAGCTTATCATCTCGTTGAACATCTCGAACGCCTCGAGCTTGTACTCTGTCAGCGGGTCCCGCTGGCCGTAGGCCCGCAGTCCCACCCCTTCGCGAAGGTCGACCATGGCGTCGAGATGGGCCATCCACTTCTCGTCCACGACACTGAGCATGACGAGCTTCTCCAGCGCGCGCATCAGCTCCGGCCCGTGCTCCGCCTCGCGTCGCTCGTAGCACCTCTCGCCACGCGAGAAGAGCTCCGTCACCAGCCTGCGGCGGGCCTCCTCACGGTGCCGCCCGAAACCGGGTTCCTCGTCGCCCCACGCCGCCTTCTGGAGCTCCGCGGCCGTCACCTCGGCGGGCTCGCGGTAGATGAGACCCACCTGCTCGGCGAGTCCCTGCAGGTCCCACTCCTCGGGGTGCAGGGAGGCGGGACAGTAGGTGTCCACCAGGCGCTCGACCAGGCTCCTGAGCATCTCCATGACCTGGTCGCGGAGTCCCTCACCCTTCAGGACCTCGCGCCTCTGCCTGTAAATGATCTCGCGTTGCTTGTTGATGACGTCGTCGTACTGCAGCACGTGCCGCCTTATCTCGAAGTTGCGGCTTTCGACCCGCTTCTGCGCCCGCTCGATGGCCCTCGCCACCATGGGACTCTCGATGGGCGTCGTCTCGTCCACACCCAGGCGCTCGAAGATGCCGGCCAGGAGGTCCGACCCGAAAAGCCGCATGAGGTCGTCCTCGAGGGAGACGTAGAACCTCGAGCTCCCCGGGTCCCCCTGGCGGCCGGAGCGGCCGCGGAGCTGGTTGTCGATGCGCCGGGCCTCGTGCCTCTCGGTGCCGATGACGTGGAGGCCCCCCAGCTCGGCGACCCCCTCGCCGAGCACGATGTCCGTGCCGCGCCCGGCCATGTTGGTGGCGATGGTGACGGCGCCCTTCTGCCCGGCGAGGGCGATGATCTGCGCTTCCTTCTCGTGGTGCTTGGCGTTCAGGACCTGGTGCGGCACGCCCCTCTTCTCGAGGAGGCGTGAGAGGCGTTCGGACTTCTCGATGGAGACGGTCCCGACCAGGACGGGTTGGCCCCGCCTGTGGCAGTCCACGATCTCCTCCACCACCGCGTCGAACTTCGCCTTCTCGGTGGTGTAGACGACATCGGGGTACTCCTTCCGGATGAGGGGCTTGTTCGTCGGGATGACGATGACGTCCATCCCGTATATCTTGCGGAACTCCTCCTCCTCGGTGAGGGCCGTCCCCGTCATCCCGGCGAGCTTCTTGTACATCCGGAAGTAGTTCTGGATGGTTATAGTGGCCAGGGTGCGGCTCTCCCGCTCGATCCTGACCCTTTCCTTGGCCTCTATCGCCTGGTGCAGGCCGTCGCTGTAGCGGCGGCCGAACATCAGCCGACCCGTGAACTCGTCGACGATGATGACCTTGCCGTCCTTCACGACATAGTCACGGTCGGCCTTCATCAGGACGTGGGCCTTGAGGGCGTTCAGGAGGTAGTGGGAGAGGTCGACGTTCTTCACGTTGAAGAGGTTCTTCACCCCGAGGGCCCTCTCGACCCGGCGGACGCCCTCCTCGGTCGGAGTGACGGTCTGGGCCTTCTCGTCCACCGTGTAATCCCGCTCGGGCTTGAGCCTGCGGACGATATCCGCGAAGCGGTAGTAGAGCTCGGTCGGCTTGTCGCTGGGTCCGGAGATGATGAGCGGGGTCCGGGCCTCGTCGATGAGGATGCTGTCGACCTCGTCGATGATGGCGTAGTTGAGCTCGCGCTGAACGATGTTGTCGAGGGACGTGACCATGTTGTCCCTGAGATAGTCGAACCCCATCTCGTTGTTCGTCCCGTAGGTGATGTCGGCCCGGTAGGCGGCCCGCCGCTGGGAGAAGTCGAGGCCGTGGACGATGACCCCGACCTCGAGCCCCAGGAACCGGTAGACCGGGCCCATCCACTCCGCGTCCCGCTTGGCCAGGTAGTCGTTCACCGTCACGAGATGGACGCCCCGGCCCGTCAGGGCGTTCAGGTAGAGCGGGAGAGTGGCCACGAGAGTCTTGCCCTCGCCCGTCTTCATCTCGGCGATGTTGCCCTCGTGGAGCACGACGCCGCCCATGAGCTGGACATCGAAGTGACGCATGTCGATGGTGCGTCTCGCGGCTTCCCGCACCACGGCGAAGGCTTCGGGCAGAAGGTCGTCGAGGCTCTCCCCGCGGTCGAGCCTGTGCTTGAACTCGGCCGTCTTCGCGGCCAGGGCAACATCGTCCAGGGCCCTCACCGACGGCTCGAGCTCGTTGCACCTCGCGACGACGGCCCCTATGCGCTTGAGCTGCCGGGCGTTGAAGTCGCCCAGAACCATTCTTGCCAGGCCTTTCAGCAAGGGGAACAACTCCGTGAGAGCGAGACAAAGATAAGGGAAAGCCGACGACTTTCCCTCGCTCGGATTCTACCACTCCGGACCCACCGGGGCAACGAGAACCTTTGAGGCTGAAGGTCGGGTCACCTGAACCATCACTGGCGGACAGCGCCGGGCCGAGCGACCATGGTCGCCTGGACCAGGATGAAGACCCCCACGGCCAGGAGGACGTCCCCGACACTGAACACGCTCGGGTTCGGGAAGGGAGGCGTCCCCTGGAGGCAGTCGGCCAGCCAGGGCAGGCGGGTCTCGGACGTGAGGAGCTCGTGGGTCAGACTCCTCCCCGAGGCGAGCGCCTCGTAGATCTCGACCTGTCCGAGCCGCAGGAGAATCTCCCCGTCGACAGGCATCTTGCCGCCGTTGGCCGTGATGACCGCAAGGTTGGCCAGGGCCCCGCCTGCGAGCCATCCGGCCCCGGGCGCGCGGCGGTTGAGAACGAAGCACAGGAGCAACATGTAGTATGCGGAGGGGTAGATATACGGCGCGGCGGCCCGCACCCACTCCATGTCGCCGCCGGCGACCGGCGGGCGCAGGAAGACCTGCACCCCGAAGGCCGCGAAAACCAGCCACACGTGCTTGAACGGGAAGTCGGCCAGTCGCTCCACGCGTCCGCCCCGCAGGAGAGCGACACCGACGGAGAACACGACCACGAACAGGAACATGTTGTCTTCTCACCCGCCCTGTGACCCGGGCCCGCCCGTCCCCCTCGGCCGCGGCGCATCCTCCGGGGGCTCCTCCGGGCCGGCGGCTTCGCGCACCTCGGCGGCCTCGCACACCTCGGCGGCGGCCGCCGCCTGCCCGTAGGCCTCCTGGCCGCCGGAGGCCCGGAGAGGCACGAAGGGAACCACGACCTCCGGCTCCTCCTCGGCCACCGGAAGGTCCTGCACGGCCTCGATGAAGACCTTGACCAGGGCCGGGTCGAACTGGCGGCCGGCCTGGGCCTCGAGCTCCGCGAAGGCCTCCTCCCGGGTGAGGGGGCGCGGCCGATAGGGGCGTTCGGAGGTCATGGCTTCGAAGGCGTCGGCGATGGCGATGAGTCGCGCTCCGAGAGGAATCTCCTGGCCGCTCAGGAAGTCGGGGTAGCCCTGACCGTCGTAACGTTCGTGGTGGTGCAGGATGATGTCGACGTCCCGCCCGAGGAGGTCTATCTCCTTCAGGATGCCGGCCCCTGTGCGGGGGTGCTGGCGCATGAGGTGCCACTCATCATCCGTGAGCCTGCCCTTCTTCCGGAGGATGCGGTCGGGGACGGCGAGTTTGCCGATGTCGTGGAGCCATGCGGCGTACTCCAGCCGTTCCACCAGGTCCTCGGAGAGGTTGAGCTTCCGGGCCGCGGCCGCCGTGTACCGCGCCACCCGGCCGGAGTGACCGGCGGTGTAGGGGTCCCTTGCTTCCACGGCCGCCACCATCGCCCGGATGGTGGCCAGGTAGGCGTCCCGTATCTGGACGTAGAGCTGGAGGGAGTACCTGGCCACGACCAGGGGGACGAACAGCAGAAGCACACCGGTGAGGCCCAACTCGCCGTAGACGACGGCGATGAGGATGCCCAGGGGGGTGAGAGCCACGTAATGGGGGATGAGCCACCGGAAGTCCTTGCTGTAGACGCTCCAGAAGGAGAGCCTCCGGGTGAGGGCCATGACCGTGACCACGGTGAAGATGTTGACGGCGGCGTAGGCTCCGGCGGCGCCCAGCAGGGCCCAGAGGTCCGGCAGGACCTCGACCTGGCCGGGGGTCCCGCCGAGACGGGCGAAGGCCAGCCCGGCCGCCGCGGCCGACAGGGCCATCTGCGCCCGGTTGAAGAGCACGGCCCTGATGGGGACCTTCCCGGTCAGGTCCATGACCCGGACGCTCGCGAGGGCCGCGAGCCACACGGCCGCGGGGAGCGTAAACAGCAGGATGGCCGCGTAAATCACGGCGTAGCTGACCGATACGGTATCACGCCGGCGCGGTATCCTCACCGGCATCGCCTCGGCCAAGAAAATCAGGAGCCCGAAGACCAGGGTTTCAGGCCATGACCCCTGACCGAGCTCGGGACGGAGCCACCCCAGGATGAAGGCCCCGGCCAGGATGACGGAAAGAACGTAGGCCCTCGCCACGAAGTCGAGACTGGCGGAGATTCGGCCGGGCACTCCACTGCTCCTCTCATGTGGGACCGGCGCCGGAAGGCGCCGTCAAGACGTCAGCCGCTCCACTGCACGCTCGCGCCGCCGGCTAGGAGCAGGGCCAGGAGGGCGAACAAGACCTTCATCAGCTTGGACACCGGAACGACCTCCCCGCGGATGGGCTCCCGTCCGGTCCTCTAGGTCGGACGGGGCTGACCGCTCCACTTCCGGGTGTCCGCTCCTCTCGAACTCCGCTCACTCGCTGAACGTCGAGGTATGCTGAGCCGTGATCGGCGTCCGACGCCGGTCCCAACCTTGACCGCGAGCTCTTTCAGGTTCGCGCTTGATCGTCACCAGGCCCCGGACTCTCGGTCCTGTCACACGGGGCGCTCTTTCTCAGGAGGACGGTGAAGCGCCGGTTCAAGGCGTCGAGCACGGACCTCGCCACGGCCTCGGCTTCGTTGACCCTCAGAAGCGAGGTGCCAATCAAAACCTCTTCACCCCCGGGGCCGAGGACCGACAGCATCGTCAGGACGACCTTCCTCCACCTGAGGTCGATGACCGAGACATCGTCGAGGGCGAACCGATGGTCGGAGTCGAGGTACTCCTCCACCGCACGAAGGGTGGCCTCGGCCGCAACACGCAGGCGGTTGACCGTCGAGGCCGGTCCTGAGGCCCTCCCGCGGTGGACGACATCGTCGAATTCGATCTCGACCTCTGCCTCGGCTTCGGTGGAGGTGACAGTGTAGGAGACGTTGAGGAGCCGAATCCGTCCCGTGCCCCAGGACATGAGAGTCGCCGCCGTCTCACCCACCTGGGCCACACTTATCTTCTTGTGGTCCACGGACAGTCCGAACCGCGCCATGAGCGACGACTCGATGTCCCGGACGATCTGCTTGGGGCCGCGGCCTGGACCCGCCAGGACGTGAATCTCCGAGATGGCCCCGCGTGAGTCGGCCACGACCCGCGCGGCCGTCACGCCTCTCACCTGTCGAATGGCCTCCTCGTACTCTGTTAGGCTCCTGTTCACCTCCGGCTCGGCTCTGAACACGTCACCTCTTGACATGGTCCGTTCTCCCTGCAACCGGCCCGCTCTCCGCATCGAGGAGCCCTGCCGTGAGGGGCAAGTCAGGCTTCTCTGCGGTCTGCCATTATCCTCCTCGGTCAAGGCCTGTCGCCCGGCGGCACCCGCCCCTCCTCGAGCAGTCCGTCCACCAGGAGGCGGAGCCCGCCGGAGACCACCGAGTGTCCCCCGACGACGACAGGTATGCGGGTCTCCCTGACCATGCGGGTGAGACGCCGCAGTTCGGGGTCTTTCACCTCATCCCACCGGCCCAGGTCGGCCTCGAACCGGTCGTCTTCTTCCGGCCAGCGTCCCAGGTGGGCCATCACGACCCGGGTGTCCCAGAAGACGGCGTCCGACATCTCCTGGAGCCGCCTCACCAGATAGTCAAGGCCCATGTCCTGAACGACGGCGCCGATGAGGCTCTTCACCTCGCCACGGTCGATGAGGCCGAGGGCCTTCATCCCGCGCTCCTCGGAGAAGACCCGCAGGCGGACGTGAAGGTTTGCGTTGAGGTGGTTCATGGTCCCGCCCGAAACGCGGCCGATGAGCGTCACGGTCAGGTAGTCTCCGGCCAGCACCTCGACCGCCCGCTCGAGAACGGAAAGGTCGAGGTCCAGGCCGGCCAGCCCGGCCGCCGTGCGTGGCCCCAACGGAACAGGGGCCGGGGTGGGAGGCCGAGCCGCTTCGCGGCTCGGCGGGGACCCCGCCGGACGTCCCCCCCGGCTCCCCGGCCGCGGCCCCTCGCCGAACGCCGCCCGCCGCCTGGCCTCATAGGCCAGGAAAAGGATGTCCGCCGGCGTGTCGAGGTCGAAACCCGTCGTCGAGGTGTCCGGCAGGAGACGCCGCTCGTACCCGGCGTCACAGAGGGCGAAGAGGGCCCCGTTGTCCGTCGCGGCCCGAGCCAGAAGGTCCAGGTCCCGCACCGTCCCCACGGCCAGGATGTCCGGTGACTGGACGTTGTTGGACACGAGGACCCGTTCGCCCGGGGTGGCGAGCTCGAAGAGGGAGGACAGCTCCTCCGAACGGAGGAGCGGGACGGAGCCGCCCCCCAGGAAGGCCACCCGTTCGAGGCGGTGGTCCTTCACAAGGTCTGAGAGGACCCGGCCGAAGTGGAAGTCGGGACCCGTTAGCGTGACCTCCGCCCCGGCCTTCCTCGCTTCAGCCGCCAGGGAAGTGGAGTCGGTGGCCAGGATGACCACATCGACCTCAGGCCGGGCCATGAACTTCTCGAGGGTGTCGAGGGTGGTCCAGCGCCGGACCCGGGCGAAGAGAGCTCCGGCCCCCGTGAGGTTGCGGTGACCTCCCTCGAAGACGACAACACCTGTCCTCGCCGGCATGAGCCGCTCCCCGGAGGCTACTCCGGCTCGATGAGGCCGTAGTTGCCGTCCCTGCGCCGGTAGACCACGGCGACCTGCTCGGTGTCGGCGCTGATGAAGACGTAGAAGTCATGCCCCAGAAGGTTCATCTGGAGCACCGCCTCTTCGGCCAGCATGGGCTTCATGCTGAACCGCTTGACCCTGACGATACGCGGCTCGTCATCCTCGACCTGTTCCGGGGAAGGCACGGCCCTGGCCGTCTGGCGCGCTTCCCGCTTCCGCCGCTGGAACCTTGTCCGGTACTTCACTATCTGCCGCTCTATCTTCTCGACGGCCAGGTTGACCGAGGCGTAGATGTCTGACGTGGCCTCCTCGCCCCGGACGAACATCCCGTTGAACGGCAGGGTTATCTCGACGATCTGACGGTCCTTCTCCCCCTTCAGCACCACCTGCGCCGGAACGCCTTTCTCGAAGTACTTCTCTATCTTGGCGAGCTTCTTCTCTATGTGCCGCCGCAGGTCATCGCTCACCTCGAGGTTCTTCGCCGTCAGATCGATCTTCACTCGGCTCACTCCCTCCGCGGACTGTGAGCGGTTCGAGCCGCGTCCGCGTCACACGCGTCCACAAGAAGTAGTATTCCGCTGTCGGGTGCCAAATCCTGTGCTGGCGCCCGCGGCGGGAGGCACAAATGAGAAACCCCCGGCGCCGGACGACGCCGGGGGTCGTTGGCGGTAGGTCTCAGAAAGTGGAGGTGCCGAGCCGGACGACGTTCGCCGCCTGCGGACCGCGGGCACCTTCAACAATCTCGAACTCCACCTGCTCACCCTCGTTGAGGGTCTTGAAGCCGTCCATCTGGATGGCCGAGAAGTGAACGAAGACGTCGCCGCCGCCGTCCTCCCTCTCGATGAAGCCGTACCCCTTCTCGGGGTTGAACCACTTGACCCTACCTTGCACTTTATCCATTCCTCCTAGAGGTTACTGGTCGGCAGCGTGCGCCGACATCCTCCCCACTATAACACCCGCCCCTGCGGTTGTCAACTTTCGGAAGTGTGAGACGGGTGCACCCCGGCCGCGGCCGCACACCAGACCTCCCGGGCCCCGGCGGCCTTCAAGACCCGGGCCAGCTCCCCGGCCGTCGCTCCGGTGGTGACCACATCGTCCACGACGAGGACCGTCCGTCCGGTCACCCAGGCGGTCTCGCGGACCCGGAAGGCTCCGATGAGGCTCATCGACCTGGCCCACCGGTCAAGGCCACTCTGTTGGGGGGTGTCCCGGACGCGCTCGCAGGCCGTGACCTGTGCCGGGAAGCCGGCGAGGCGGACCAGTTCCCCGGCCAGGAGCTCCGCCTGGTTGAAACCTCTCTGGACGCGGCGTGACGGGTGCAGGGGCACGGGAACCACCGTCGGCCGGCCCGCCGGCCGCCAGACCCGACCCAACTGTTCGGCCATCAGACGGGCCAGGAACCCCGCCAGGCGACGGTCGGGTGCGTCCTTGAGTCTCAGGACGGCCCGGCGGAGGGCTCCCTCGTACACCCCGGCCGTCACCACACCGTCCAGGTGGACGGCTGAAGGGCTCGAGAGGACCGGGGCCGGGGCGGCCTCCAGGCGGCGGAAGATGTCGTCGAGACAGTCCGGACACGCCTCGGGCTCCCAGACCGACGGCGGCGGCAGAGGTCCCGCGCAGACGGCACAGACCTCTTCCGGGAAGAAGAAGTCGACGACAGCCCGGCCGAGACGCCCCAGACGTCCGGACCTCACGGGCTTCTGAGGCGCTGGGCGAGGCGCGAGAACCTCGCCTCGACCCGGTTGTTCCTGACCGCGATGGCGAGGGCCTTCTTGGTCCCCACCAGCACGACCAGTTTCTTGGCCCTCGTGACCGCCGTGTAGAGAAGGTGCCGCTGGAGCATCACGTAGTGCTGGGTCGAAACGGGCATGACGACGACGGGGTACTCGCTCCCCTGGCTCTTGTGGACGGTGGTGGCGTAAGACAGGACGAGTTCGTCCAGCTCCTCGCCCTCGTAGATCACGTCCCGGGGCCCGAGCTCCCCGGGAAAGGCCACGGCGACCTGGCCTGTCTCACGGTCCACGGCCCGGATGATGCCGATGTCGCCGTTGGAGACCTCCTTGGTGTAGTTGTTCCGTATCTGCATCACCTTGTCGCCGGTCCTGAGGATTCTACCTCCCACGGAGATCTCGGCCTTCCCCCAGCGGGGCGGGTTCAGGACCTTTTGCAGTTCCAGGTTCAGGTTGTCGACCCCGATGAGCGTCCGGCGCATAGGGGTGATGACCTGGATGTCGGCCAGAGGGTCGGGCGACATCCCCATCTCGACGAGACGCTGAGGAAGGCGCCTGGAGCACAGGGAGACCACCGTCTCCAGGATCTCCGCCGGGTCGGACTGCTCGATGAAGAAGAAGTCCCGGTCCTTCTCGTTCAGCACGGGCATCTCGCCGCGGTTGATGCGATGGGCGTTGAGGACGATGAGGCTCTCGCCGGCCTGCCGGAAGATGCGGGTGAGCCTGACCACGGGCAGGACCCCCGAGCCGATGAGGTCGCGCAGCACAGCCCCCGGCCCGACCGCGGGGAGCTGGTCCACGTCGCCGACGAGGACCAGCCTCGTGGGAGGCCGGACGGCCCTCAGAAGGTGGTGCATCAGCACAAGGTCGACCATCGAGGCCTCGTCGACGACCACGAGGTCGGCTTCGAGGGGGTTGTCCTCGTTGCGCTGGAACTCGAGGCCGCCGGTCGGCGAGAAGCCGACCTCCAGGGTCCGGTGGATGGTCCGGGCCTCGTGGCCCGTGGCCTCCGTCATCCTCCTGGCGGCGCGCCCCGTGGGGGCGGTCAGGATGACGTCGAGACCCCTCGCCCGGCAGAGCCGAAGGAGGCTGTTGATGATGGTCGTCTTGCCTGTGCCGGGCCCGCCGGTGATGATGAGGACCCCCCGGCAGAGCGCCTCGCTCACGGCGTCCCTCTGCTCGGGCGAGAGCTCGATGCCCGCCTCGGCGGCCGCGGCCGACACCTCCTCCGGACTCGGAGGGCACTCTCCCCGTCCGGTGTCGAGCAGGTCCCGCAGTCTTGCGGCCACGGAACACTCGGCCCGGTGAAGGGGGGCGAGATAGACGGCCTCACCTTCCTCGAAGCGCTCCACCCGGAGGGGACCTTCCTCAGCCAGCCTGTCGGTCTCCGCGGCGACCAGGTCGACGTCCACGTCAAGCGTGCCGGCCACCGCGCGCTCAAGCCGCTCCCTCGGCGCGAACACGTGGCCGTCCTGAGCCATCTCCCGGAGGGCGTAGCGGAGTCCGGCTCTGAGCCGGTTGGGAGAGGTCGCGGGAACCCCCATCTGCAGGGCGATACGGTCGGCCGTGCGGAAGCCGATGCCGAAGACATCGTCGGCCAGACGGTAGGGGTTCTCCCTCAAGGCGGCGACGGCGTCCTTCCCGTAGTGGCGGTGGATGCGGACGGCCAGGGAGGGGCTGATGCCGACGGACTGAAGGAAAAGCATGACCTCCTTGACGTCCTTCTGCCGGGCGAAGGCCTCGGCGATGGCCCTGGCCCTGTGCGGGCCGATGCCGTCGACCTCGGTCAGCCGGTGCGGTTCCTCTTCGAGGACGCGGAGGGTGTCCTTCCCGAAGCGCTTGACCAGCCTCCTGGCCGTCGCCGGGCCGACCCCTTTGATAAGGCCTGAGGCGAGGTACTTCTCGATCCCGTCGAGCGTGTGCGGGACCAGGACCTGGTGGGAGGAGACCTTGAACTGCCGGCCGTACTCCGGGTGGTCGACCCACTCCCCCTCGAGCCGGAGACTCTCACCCGGCTTGAGCGGGGGGAGGTGGCCGACAAAGGTGACCAGGGCGGCCCGACCCCCCCGGGGCGCGAGCCTGAGCCTGCCGACCATGTAGCCGTTCGCCTCGTTGTAGTACGTCACCCGCTCGAGGGTGCCTTCCAGGATGACGGACATGGTCATGCCTGCCCCGGTTCGCACGCGGTCTCGACCGGGGTGTAGAGGGAGACACGGTTGCGGCCCCTGCGCTTCCCCTGGTACATGGCCTCGTCGGCCCGCAAGATGAGCTCCTCCGGTTCTGTCGCGTGCTCAGGATAGGTGGCGACACCGGCGGTGACGGTCACCCTGACCGGCTCCAGGTCGAACCGGGTGGCGAAGTCATGACCTTCCACTGCCCCCCGGATGCGCTCGGCGACGGCCACGGACATCTCGCCGGTGGCCCCGGGCAGGAGGACGACGAACTCCTCGCCTCCGTAGCGTGCGACCTCGTCCGTCTCGCGCACGTTGGCCGCGATCAGGGAAGCCACCTGGGCGAGCACCTCGTCACCGACCTGGTGCCCGAACTGGTCGTTTATGTCCTTGAGGTGGTCGAGGTCCAGGAAGATGACTGAGAGAGGTTTGTTCTTGCTCCTGTGCCGCCGCATCTCGTCGACGAGCCGTTCGTAGAAGAAGCGATAGTTGTAAACCCCGGTCCTGGAGTCGGTGATGGCCATCTGGCAGGTCTCCTGGTAGCGGACAGCCCGACTCAGAGCCGCCCCCGCCTGACCGGCGAAGATGGTCAGGAGACGGACGTGCTCCTCGGTGTAGCGCCCGGCCTCGTCGGCCCCCAGGACGAGCACCCCCACCAGGTTCCCTTCGGCGGTCAGGGGCACCACGACCAGGGACCGGGCCTCCAGGTCTCCGAGCCCGTCGTCCGTCCGGTCACCGTCAGGCCGGTCGACGACCTCCACGACCTTCCGCTCCGCGACGCGCCCGATGACGCCCTCTCCAAGGCGACAGCACTTCCCCTCGACACGGCTGCCCTCGGGGACGGCGGCCGAGCACCGCAGGACCCGGTCCAGGTCGTCCCACAGGACGAGGACGGCGATGTCCGAGGGAGCCAGCCGGCGCGCCGCCTCGAGGACCCTGCCTTTGACCCCGTCCAGGTCGAGCTCGCACGACAGCTCCTGAGCGGCCTCGTAGAGCGTCCTCAGCTCATGGTTCCGCCTCTCGAGCTGGAGGGCGAACCTGAAGACGAACGCGGCCGCCAGGGAGACGACGAAGAGGGCCAAGGCCACTTCGAGCCCCTGGGCCGAGTAGAGCATGATGAACGCGATCCCGAGCGGCCCGGTGATGAGGTAGGTCAGCCCCTCCCACTTGGCGGGGTCCTCCCAGATGACCCGTGCGCTCTCCTCCGGGTGACTGAAGGTCAGCCACAGGCCGACAAGGACGTGGTTGACGGCGAAGTAGACGAGGGTGAAGACCATGAGGGCCAGAAGGTCGGAGCCGGCCAGGCGGAAGGTCCTGACACCTCCGGCCAGCTCGAAGGCCAGAGCGGCGGCGGCACAGGTGACGGCGTACTGCGCCACGTTGAACAGCTTGACCCGCCATCCCCTGGTGTCGATGAGCGCGTGGCCCACGAGGTAGCCGACGACCTCGCAGAGGATGGCCCCTCCGGGGCCGTAGAGGACGAAAGCCGGAAGGACGACGGCGTAGGAGAGAGAGATGGCCCCGCGCGCCAGGGGGACGTGGGCCCACTCCGAAACGATGCCCATGGCGATGAAGACGAGCAGGACCGCGTCCGCCTCTCTCAGAGTCACGGGGGTGAACCAGATGATGGCCGCCAGGCCGGGCACCCCTACAACGACCAGGGACAGCGTCTGCAGGAAGGCACGTCTTCTCGCTGCCTCCGAAGACATAGGCGGCTACCCCTCGGGGAAGGCGCCTCTCCGGGTGAAACTCCCGCCCGCCCCGCAACAGCAGTGTGGCCGGACTTTGCTTCTCTATTGGAAGCGGCATATCCTCTCGCGCCGGAGAGCCGGGATCCGGTCGGCCCGCCCCCGGACCGAACCCCGACCCCGCCGGCGGAGGAAGGAGGCCGACGGCCCCTGACCCCGGTCCCGGAAGGAGTCGGCGAGAAGGCCGGGGCTGTCGAGGTCCTGGAGGTCCACGCCCACGAGCACCTCCCCCCGGCAGAGTCCGACCCCGACCCTGACCGGTGAGACCTCTTCCCCCGCGCCCCGTTCCACGGTCGCGACCCTGACGAAGCCCGGGTACTCCCGTTCCAACTTGCGGAGGATGAGCGGCGTGTCGTCCGTCGAACGGTCGTCGACGAGGACCAGCTCGTACACCGGCCGACGGCGGCCCGGAGGGCCGTGGCGGGCGATGAAGCGGCGGACGGCCCCCTCGACGAGGGCCTCCTCGTTCCTGACCACCACGAGCAGGCTGACGGCCGGGGCCGGGCTCTTCCGCCGCGCCGCGGTCTCCCGCAGGAACTCCCAGGCCCCGACGGCCAGGAGGCACAGCCCGTAGAGAGCCAGGAACCAGACGAGCCAATCGGGCCAGGCCGTCAAGCTCACCCCTCCACCCGGCGGGTCCGGACACTGATTGATATGCGCCGGGCGCGGGGATTCCGCTGTCAGGCCTAATCCAGACCGGCCGCTCGCCTGAGTTCATCCGCGCGGTCGGTCCGCTCCCACGGCAGGTCGAGGTCCTCCCGGCCGAAGTGGCCGTAGGCCGCCACAGCCTTGTAGATGGGACGCCTGAGGTCGAGGTCGCGGATGAGGGCGCCGGGACGGAGGTCGAAGACCTGCCGTACGGCCTCCAGGATACGGTCCTCGGGCACGACGGCCGTCCCCTCGGTGACCAGACTCAGGGAGACGGGCTCGGCCACGCCGATGGCATAGGCCACCTGGACCTCGCACCGGTCGGCCAGGCCCGCGGCGACGATGTTCTTGGCCACGTACCGCGCCCCGTAGGCTCCCGTCCGGTCCACCTTGGTCGGGTCCTTTCCGGACAGGGCGCCTCCCCCGTGCCGCGCGTAGCCTCCGTAGGTGTCCACCATCACCTTCCGTCCCGTGAGGCCCGTGTCCGCCTGTGGGCCCCCGATGACGAACCGCGCCGAGGGCGTGATGAGGTAGCGGGTCTTCTCGTCCAGCATCCCGGCCGGCACGACCGGGCGGATGACCTTCTCGATGATGTCCCGCTCCATGGTCTCGCGCGAGACATCCTCGTGGTGCTGGGCCGAGACCACCACGGTGTCGACCCTGACGGGGGCCCCGTCGACGTACTCCACGGTGACCTGGGTCTTGCCGTCGGGGCGGAGGTAGTCCACCTCCCGCTTCTTCCGGACCTCCGCCAGCCGCTGAGCGATGCGGTGGGCGAGGTGGATCGGCATCGGCATGAGGGTGGTGGTCTCGCGACAGGCGAAGCCGAACATCATCCCCTGGTCCCCGGCGCCGAGTTCGGACACCTCGTCCCTGTCGCCGCGATAGACGCTCTCGAAGATGTCCGGGGACTGCTCATCGATGGCGACGAGCACGCCGCAGGTCTCCGCGTCGAACCCGAACTTCGCCCGGACGTACCCGATGTCGCGCACGGTCTCCCGGATGAGGTGCCTGATGTCCGCCCACCCGGTGGTCGACACCTCGCCGGCGACGAGCACCATGCCCCTCGTCAGCAGAGTCTCACAGGCGACCCTCGCGTAGGGGTCCTGTGACAGCAGGGCGTCGACGACGGCGTCGGAGATGGTGTCGGCCATCTTGTCGGGATGCCCCTCGGTCACCGACTCGGACGTGAAGAGGTAGTTCCGGTTGGCCCGGGGCTCACGGGTCATGCACATCCCCCCCTGATCGACTGTGTCTGTGTTCTTGTCTTCCGGTCTTACGTTCTCGCCTGCTCCTGTCTGCTATATGTCGCCACATTGACAACGCAAAATCCTCGAGACATCGACTGCCAGGCGCATCGCCCTTCGGGCCTCCTCCACGGACAGTCCGGCCAGGCCGCAGGCTGGCGTGACCATAGACTGCCGCACCAGGCTGTCCTCCGGGACCCCGCGGCCGACCAGGGTCTCGAGGAGGCCCAGGCACCGCCTTGCCAGGCTCTCGGCGTCCTCCGACCCGAGGCGGTCCGGGTCTGTCGGGACGATACCCCAGAGCAGGACCTTACCCGCCGCCAGGAAGTCCTTGACCGCCTTCGGATACAGCACCACCCTGGAGCCGTGGGCGTAGGCGTCGAAGGAGACGAACCTCACCGGGGAGCTCAGGATGAACTCCCAGTCCGTGTTGTCACAGCAGTGCACACCCCACACGGCGTCGAGGGCCTCGTCGAAGACCTCGAGGTAGCCGGCGACGACCTCCGGGGTGTAGGGGAAGTAGGCGGAGCCGAACGTCCCCAGGTACGGTTCGTCCACGGAGAGGAGCACCTGCGGGTCAGCGTCCCCGCCCGTCAACCTCCCGGCTGTCTCCCGGAGCCAGGCCTCCTGCCATCGGGCCCGGAGGGCGAGCCCCCTGACGACCCCGTCCATCAGGTCCTCCTCGTAGAGCAGGGCCCGGCCGCTGTCGTCCTTGACGGTCAGCCCGAGGCTGACCGGGCCCGTCGTCTGACCCTTCAACCCCACGGGGACGACCGGCGGGCGACCGCCCGCGGCCCCCTCTCGGCGGGCCCGTTCCAAGGCCCGCTCCAGGGCGGCCAGTCCGCAGGCCTCATGGGGCCCGAGGGCCCACCGCTCGAGGACCCCGTCCGCGCCCTCCGGAGTCCCTCCCTCCGCCCGGTCGCTCCCCCCGGGGCCGCCGCCTTGCGCCTCCTCCGCCTCGAGGACGTCGGTGTAGACTCTCTCGAGCTCGGCCTGGACTTGCTCGTCGCGGCGCCACCGAACGGCGGGACCCCCTCCGGCCCTGCCGGTCGGCTCCAGGCGGACGCCGGGCAGTCCCCTTGAGAACTGCCTGTACATGTCCTCGGCCGCGGAGAGACGGGGGAACTGGGGCCAGTAGGGGAAGTCGGGGCACAGGGCGACCACGTCGGCCGCACCCTCGTCCGCCGACAGGTGAGGCAGGCTTCCGATGCCCGTCACGGCCAGCCTCGGGCTGAAGGGCACAGCCGGCCGGTCGGGAGCCTCGGGCAACCACGGTCACCTCCCCTCCAAGGCGAGCCTCAAAATCGAAAAGACCTCATCCACCGCTGGATGAGGTCTCGATAACTCATCTCTCAGGATGGACGCCTGCGGGAATTGGCACCGCTGCTCCCGGGGCGACCGGGAGCCGGTTGCCGGGTTTCATCGGGCCCGTCCCTCCACCAGCTCTTGATGAGTCGAGCTATAGGTTGTCAAACAGGGCCAAGAGTAGTGTAAGGCAGGACGTCGCGAGGTGTCAACAGAGACCCGACCCGACCGACCGGCCCGGCGGGGCTCAGGGGGAGGAGCCGCCTAGGGTCGAGCCTGCAGGCCAGAACGGGGAGACACGGGTCTGGGGGGACCCGAGGCTCTCGAGGGCGAGGCCGGTGCCCCTCACCACACAGGTCACCGGGTCGTCCACGAGATGCACGGCCACCCCGGTCTCCTGGGAGAGGTAGCGCTCGAGACCGTGCAGGAGAGCCCCGCCCCCCGTCAGGACGATACCCTTGTCGATGATGTCCGCGGCCAACTCGGGCGGTGTCTGCTCGAGGACCGCCCGCACGGCGTGGACGATGGTCTCGAGCGTCTCCTTGATGGCCGCATGGACCTGACCGGAGGTGATGGTGACGGTCTTGGGCAGGCCGGTGGCCAGGTCGCGGCCGCGGACCTCCACACTGCGCCGCACGGAGCGCGGCCAGGCCGTGCCGGCCTCGATCTTGATCTCCTCCGCCGTCCGCTCTCCGATGACAACGCCGAACTGGGTGCGGACATAGCGGGTGATGGCCTCGTCACACTCGTTCCCGGCCACCCGGACCGACCGGCTCACGACCACCTGCCCCATGGAAAGGACGGCCACGTCTGTCGTGCCCCCTCCGATGTCCACGACCATCGCCCCGGACGGCTGGCTGAAGTCGACGCCCGCACCGATGGCCGCCGCCAGGGGCTCCTCGATGAGGAAACAGCGCCTCGCGCCGGCCTGGAGGCACGCGTCGATGACCGCCCGGCGCTCGACAGAGGTTATCCCCGAGGGGACGCAGACCGCGACGCGGGGATGGAAGAGCATCCGTCTCCCGCAGACCTTGGAGATGAAGTGCCTGAGCATCCTCTCGGTGAGTTCGAAGCTGGCGATGACCCCGTCACGCAGGGGCTTCACGGCCACGATGTTGCCCGGCGTCCGGCCCAGCATCCGCCGGGCCTCCTCACCGATGGCCACGACCCGGGAGGTCTCCTGCTCCAGGGCGACGACCGACGGCTCGTTGAGCACCACCCCCTTGCCCTTGACGTAGACAAGAGAGGTGGCCGTCCCGAGGTCGATACCGATGTCGGTGGCCAAGCCCAGCATAGGACTCCCCCCGGACCCCGCGGACCTCCCGACCGATTATGTCAAGACTATTCGCCCGCGCCTGGGGCTTTTCCTCCGGTGAGGCCCGTCAAACGAGAGCGGCCCCGGCGGCCGGCCGGGACCGCGGGGCCGGGACGGCGTCTCCGATATCGGGTCGGGCGAGGCACGGCCTTTCAGGAGCCCATCGTCCGGTATCTCCGCCGTGTGGCCTGACCTCCCCTTATGTGCCGCTCGGCCTTGTTCGTCTGGAGCACCCGGTCCACACTGCGGGCCAGAGCGGGGTTGATCTTCCGGAGCCTTTCCGTGACGTCCTTGTGGACCGTGCTCTTGCTCACGTCGAAGCGGCGGGCGGCGTCCCTCACCGTGGCTCGGTTCTCGACGATGTAGCGGGCCACCTCGAGGACCCGGTCCCGGATGTAGTCCTTCAAGCTGGGAGGCCCCCCTTCGCCGGCGGCTGGTGAATCCATATGCCGCGCGGGAGGCCAAAAATGCCTGGGGGGTTCAGCCGCCCAGGTAAGGCTCTGGGTCTATCGACTCCCCCTCTACCCGTATCTCGTAATGCAGGTGGACGCCGAGGTCGGCCTCTGTCAGCCCGGGGGGGCCGGCCAGCCCGACGACTTCACCTTTCTGGACCTCCTGTCCCTCATGGACCAGCACGGTCCCCAGGTGGCTGTAGACCGTCTCCACCCCGAAGCCGTGGCTTATCCTCACCCTCCCGCCGAACCAGGGTGTCGTCGAGGCCTCGGTCACGATGCCGCCGAAGGCCGCCCGGACCCGGTCACCGTCCTTGAGGGCGATGTCGACCCCGGGGTGGTAGCGCGAGTCGGCGAAGACCGGCGAGTAGTGGAAGCCCCACCCCCGCACCACGCGGCCCGGGGCCGGCGGCGCCAGGGCCCTGAGACACTCCCCCCGGGACGTCGGGCCGAGGGTCACCGAAGACTCTCCTTCGAGGTCCGTCACCGGACGGTCGGCCGCCGGGCGCCCGGCGTCCTCGGAAGGACCGGCCTCAGCCGGTGGGGGCCCCTCCGGTACCGCGGCGGCCCCGGCGCCGTCGGCGCCTCCGCCCCCGGACCCGGCGGCAGGGACCTGTCCGCCCCCTTCGGCCCCGGCGTCGTCCGCCTCAGCCGCCGTCCCGCCGTCCGCGCCCGCGGCGGGCTCCGCCGAGGCCTCCGTCTCCACCGGAGGAGGCGGCCCCAGGGAGACGGGGGCCGGGACCAGGAGGCCCTGGCGGATGAGATGGACGCAGACGAGGACTATGACCACGCCCGCGGCAGCGCTGAGGTGGGGGGACCAGCGGCGGGCGGCCGCGCGCACCCGCGCGGCGCG
>ENA-OSAE01000157-OSAE01000157.1-marine-sediment-metagenome-genome-assembly--contig:-NODE-157-length-48371-cov-49.729696_pt1 | contig 48371 bp, 50 predicted proteins | sample MGYA00237870_ERZ529317 | MGnify/ENA primary metagenome ERZ529317 (study PRJEB26369, sample SAMN03142812) | marine sediment metagenome | biome: marine; feature: borehole; material: sediment... | reverse complement strand
AAAGCGGTACGTGAGCTGGGTTCAGAACGTCGTGAGACAGTTCGGTCCCTATCCGCTGCGGGCGTAGGAAACTTGAGAGGAGCTGTCCCTAGTACGAGAGGACCGGGATGGACGCACCGCTGGTGTACCAGTTGTCTCGCCAGAGGCACCGCTGGGTAGCCATGTGCGGAAGGGATAAGCGCTGAAAGCATCTAAGCGCGAAGCCCCCCTCAAGATGAGGTTTCCCACCGGGATAACCGGGTAAGACCCCTGGAAGACTACCAGGTAGATAGGCCGGGCGTGTAAGCTGGGCAACCAGTTCAGCGGACCGGTACTAATAGGTCGAGGGCTTGACCTTTCACTACGCTGTGCAGTTTTGAGAGAACACAGAATAGTCGTTGGTGGTCAGTCGTCAGTGGTCGGAAGCAGAGGGTGTATCGGCGGAGCCGATACTACCGACCAGTACCGACGACTGAAGACCGACGACCAACGACTGCATTTTCCGGTGGCTATAGCGGAGGGGAAACACCCGTTCCCATCCCGAACACGGAAGTTAAGCCCTCCAGCGCCGATGGTACTTGGGGGCCGACCCCTGGGAGAGTAGGTCGCCGCCGGAACTAATATGTAAAAGACCCTGGTCACTCCAGGGTCTTTTACCTTTTTTCTCGGCTGTTTCCGCCGTGAACCCCGCAAGTGAGGAATGGGATAATTTCTTGAATGTGTTGACGGAGAGAAACGGAGCCATTATACTGAAACCAGTACCTTGTGAAATCGGGCTCAAAAACCCGTAGGGGGGGGGTGAGGCCCCAGTACAATTGGCAGCCAAGATATTAGTGCTACTCCCCAGGAACTGTCGCGGATCGATTTGTGCTCAAAGCACCTTTGTAAATAGCAGGATTAGGGTAGTTATGGTCTTATGAGCAACGAAAAGTAATCTAGTTAGGTTGATTTAAGCGCCTTGTATTCATTAGTTTGCTATGGGGGAAGCCGCGTACAGGGTGTGCTTGTGCAGCCGGGGTTGGCTTTCCGCAGTCCTAGGAGGGAGCGCATGGTTCGGGGAAAGCTGGACTCCCTGCAGCCCAGGGAGGTCAAGTTAATCCAGTTCATCAGAGAAATGGGATGGGGCGAAGTAAGGCTGTTGGTGCAAAACGGCCAGCCGGTACTGATCTACGAAGCGGTGCGGACCATTCGCCTGGACGACGAGGGGTCGGGCCAGGCGTGTTGTGAAGTCTCGAAACGGAAGCGTTCCGCCAGTGGAGCGTGGCGCTAGGTATCTGGCCGTTACCGATAACTGAATATGGTGTGGGGCCGAATTGAACAACAATAGGCCGTCTTCCGCCGTCCTTCGGCGTAAGATGGTCTATTGTCTTTTTGCAAAAAGTTTTGGAAGAGGGAGGTGTTTGACAGCAACGGGTCTTTAAGTTGCGTTTGTGTGCAAATCAAGTCCGGCACACCTAAACGCGGATTCAGAATCGTACCGTGATGAGGAGGTATTAAAAAAGGTGCGGAAGATATACGATGGTTTGATGATGGCTTCGATGGCGTATGCCCGTTGGGACTACGAGACGTCGATGAACATCATCAAGAACCGCAAGAAAGTCCTGATTTTGCTCTTGTTGGCACTGCCGGTGCTGATTCCGACGCTGGCCTGGGCCGGCGGAAACGCCCTGCCGACACTATTGGGCGGCAAGGCAGCCTATGCCCCGGCCTACTACTCGCCCGAGGTCTTCTTCATCTCCATCATTGTCGGGCTTTGTGCCGGCCTGATTACCGGCTGCATCGGGGCCGGCGGCGGGTTCATTCTCACTCCGGCGCTGATGAGCGTGGGGGTGCGCGGTATCCTGGCGGTCGGTACCGACCTGTTCCACATCTTTGCCAAGGCGATCATGGGTACCACTGTGCACAAGAAGCTCGGCAACGTTTCGGTGGGCCTGGCGGTGGCCTTCGTGGCCGGCTCTCTGCTGGGCGTGGTTGGCGGTGGCGCCATCCAGCGGGCCATTTACGCGGCGGACCCGATGTTGAGCGACACCTTCATCAGCATCGTTTACACGCTGCTGCTCGGCTTCCTGGGCACCTACGCCATGACCGACTTCCTCAAGTCTCGCAAGGGGCCGGCGAAGGGGTCGGGTGGCGACGCCCACGGAGGGCCGACCGGGATGACCAACCTGGCGGTTAAGCTGCAGAGTGTGAACATCCCGCCGATGATCGCGTTTGACCACGACCTTACTCCGGGCGGGCGGAAGATCTCCGGCTGGATCGTGGCCTTCGGCGGGGCCATCGTGGGTTTCGTGGCGGCCATTTTGGGTGTTGGCGGCGGTTTTATCACCTTCCCGATGTTCATCTATGCCTTTGGTGTGTCGTCCTTTACCACGGTGGGTACCGACATTTTGCAGATCATCTTCACCGCGGGTTTTGCTTCGATTACGCAGTACGCGATTTACGGCTACGTGTTCTACACCCTGGCCATGGGACTTTTGCTCGGATCGTTGCTGGGCATCCAGGTGGGCGCGGTGACCACCAAGGTGGTGAAGGGTGTTTACATCCGTGGCTTCTACGCGGTGACCATCCTGGCCGGTTTCATCAACCGGCTGTTCGCGCTGCCGAAGTACCTGCGGGAAATGGAGTACATCACATGGTCCAAAGAATTATGTGCCGCCTTGGACAAGGCCGGGTACTATGTGTTCTTCGTGATCATCGGGATTTTCAGCCTGTGGGTGATAAACACCTTCATCCGTAATCTGGGCACGCTGCGCGCGGAAGCGGTCCAGCAGGCGCAAGGGGGGGCGGTTAGCGGATGATTGTCACGAACAAGAAGAGCCTATCGCTGGGGGTCGTCCTGACCATCACCTTTTTCATCGTGCTGGCCGTCTTCTGCTCCCCGGTGTTCAACGGTCAGACGGGTTTGCAGTATGCGGACGACCTGTTTAACTCGATTTCCAAGGGTTCGGCCTACTTTGTTCCCACCATTCGGGCCGGGGCCGAGGAATGGCGGGGCACCGCTTTCGAAGTAACGGTTGAGGTCAAGGATGCTGACAAGGCCGAGAAGGCGGCTCTGTTGTACCGGGAGGCCGGGGCGGAGGTGACCGTCTCCGACGGCAAGTTGACCATCTCCGGCGACCTGGGTTCGGTGGCCCTGGCCGCGGTGGCTGACGCCGAGGAGATGTACCACAACCGGGGCGAGACCCTGGTCGCCCGGTACGGTTTCGACGAGCGCGAGGTCCTGTACCTGTGGTGGTTAACGATTGACGGGGCGGAAGCTTACCTGATGCGCGCCGAGCAGTATGAGGCGGCCAACTTCCTGGGCGAGCTGAAGACCCGGACCATCGAGGCTGCCTACAACTACTACGGGGTGGAGCCGCTGGAGATCCGCGAATTCGCGGGGGTTGTCGTCTTTCTGCTGGTGTTTTACGTGATTTATACGATGTGGTGGGGCTTTTCCGTCTATTATCTGTTCGAAGGTCTGGGGATTACCATGGCGAAGGCCAAGAAGGCGGAAGTTTAGGCTTTGGTGTGTAACCATCGCCACTGCTATAACGCCTCCTTGCAATAAGGGGGCGTTTTTCTTTTCTCTACTCCTCCTGCCAGGGCTCCCGGGCGTTGGGAAACATTTGCCGGTTGAGCTTCCAGTAGGGCACCGTCGTCCGGAGGGCGTAGACGCCGGTGGCGAGTCCCAAAACGATACCGCTGATGGGCCAGATGATGAGCGCAAGGAAGGAAACCAGGATGCCTCCCAGCAGCAGTCCCCGGTGGCCTACAAACTTGCGGTTCTTCATCCGCTCGGCGATGTCCAGGTGCAAGTAGATCTCCTGGTGAAGGTCGGGAAAGAGCTTGTCTTCAAAACGTAACGCTTTCTTGAACCAGCAGCAGGCTTCGTTTGCGCTACGCTTGCTAAGGCAGTAACGCAAACCGTCATCCGGGTTGTAATAAAAGCGGGAGAGTCCTTTCTGATTGTAGGCGAGAGCGAGCTCATTCTCGATGCTCCGGAGGGAAGGGGCGTGCGAATGAGCCTCCTCTAGTAATTGGATGGCCTTGTCGAGGTCGCCGCGTAGGCGGAAAAGGACCCCCAGGGAGGCGGTGTAAAAAGGCGTGTCGGGGGCTAGTTGCGCGGCCTGCCGGACGGTCTCCAGGGCCCGGTCGGATTCACCTTGTTCCCACAGGATCCACCCCAAATCGTGATGGAGAAGGGGGTTGGCCGGGTCCCGTTCCAAGGCGGCTTTGTGGTCACGGGCGGCCTTGTCCAGCCGGCGCTGCTGCCAGTGGGCGTATCCCCGGACCGCCAACGCTGCGGCGTCCGCCCTGCTAAGCCGGACGGCGCGGTCGGCGACGTCCGCTGCTTCGGCAAAGCGGGCCTTGTGCATCAACCCCCAGGCACTCTCCAGGAGGTGAGGCGCGGAGTCTTCGACGGTCGTTGCCAGCGCCGGGGCCGAGGAAGACGGCGGCGCAGAATGTCGGGCCAACTCCCGGTCGTATTCGGCACGGCGGTCGTCATCGAGGAGAACGCCTGCCTCCTCCACCAGTGCGGCCATGCGCTCGGCATGGCGGCACCGCTGCCTGTCGGGGATGTTCGTGCGAAACACCCACCAGTTTCGGTAGGCTTGTAACCGGGGCAGCATTTCCGCGACGGGCATTTCGGGGGACAGATTGAATAAGTCGTAGAAATTTACCAATGATATCCCTCCGGCGCTGGGAATCTGGCCGTGTTCCCGGACAAGACGGGGAGAGACCGTACGGCAGCACTTGTGAAAGCGTTAAGTTATCGGTTCCAAGGTTAATTGTACATCAGTAGGTGCCCTTGGGGAAGTAGCAGCGGGATGAAGGCCGGGCAAAGCCGTGCAGCAGGCTTGGGGGGAGGGGTGTTATTTTATTCCTGCACAGGACTATTGACAGATACGGGATTCCCTGCTAAGGTTACCATAGGGTTAATAGAAACTAGTTGCGTGGAAACCGTTAAGTGATAGTTTTCACATTACTTTCCGCGCGGTGTGACCTTTAGTGCCGAATCGAACAACGATAGGCCGCTATTTCCAGCCAACAACATACTCCCTCCAGTGGTTTAGCGGCCTTTCTTTTTGGCGGCCACGCCAAAAAGGAGGTGGTATGCTCCGACAAACAGCATTCTCCAAGGCGATTTCCGGGTTTAACGATTACGGTCTTTTTCGGTGCACGAAAGCGATTGAGTCTGGGCAAAGCACCTTGTTTGCGGCGATGGAGTTGCGTTCCGTGTACGCTGTAGAAGTTAAGCGGATTTGCCTGTTAGTCAGCTAACCGGTTCCAAAAGGAGGTTGCAGTTCAAGGTGCGGAAGATATACGATGGTTTGATGATGGCTTCGATGGCGTATGCCCGTTGGGACTACGAGACGTCGATGAACATCATCAAGAACCGCAAGAAAGTCCTGATTTTGCTCTTGTTGGCACTGCCGGTGCTGATTCCGACGCTGGCCTGGGCCGGCGGAAACGCCCTGCCGACACTATTGGGCGGCAAGGCAGCCTATGCCCCGGCCTACTACTCGCCCGAGGTCTTCTTCATCTCCATCATTGTCGGGCTTTGTGCCGGCCTGATTACCGGCTGCATCGGGGCCGGCGGCGGGTTCATTCTCACTCCGGCGCTGATGAGCGTGGGGGTGCGCGGTATCCTGGCGGTCGGTACCGACCTGTTCCACATCTTTGCCAAGGCGATCATGGGTACCACTGTGCACAAGAAGCTCGGCAACGTTTCGGTGGGCCTGGCGGTGGCCTTCGTGGCCGGCTCTCTGCTGGGCGTGGTTGGCGGTGGCGCCATCCAGCGGGCCATTTACGCGGCGGACCCGATGTTGAGCGACACCTTCATCAGCATCGTTTACACGCTGCTGCTCGGCTTCCTGGGCACCTACGCCATGACCGACTTCCTCAAGTCTCGCAAGGGGCCGGCGAAGGGGTCGGGTGGCGACGCCCACGGAGGGCCGACCGGGATGACCAACCTGGCGGTTAAGCTGCAGAGTGTGAACATCCCGCCGATGATCGCGTTTGACCACGACCTTACTCCGGGCGGGCGGAAGATCTCCGGCTGGATCGTGGCCTTCGGCGGGGCCATCGTGGGTTTCGTGGCGGCCATTTTGGGTGTTGGCGGCGGTTTTATCACCTTCCCGATGTTCATCTATGCCTTTGGTGTGTCGTCCTTTACCACGGTGGGTACCGACATTTTGCAGATCATCTTCACCGCGGGTTTTGCTTCGATTACGCAGTACGCGATTTACGGCTACGTGTTCTACACCCTGGCCATGGGACTTTTGCTCGGATCGTTGCTGGGCATCCAGGTGGGCGCGGTGACCACCAAGGTGGTGAAGGGTGTTTACATCCGTGGCTTCTACGCGGTGACCATCCTGGCCGGTTTCATCAACCGGCTGTTCGCGCTGCCGAAGTACCTGCGGGAAATGGAGTACATCACATGGTCCAAAGAATTATGTGCCGCCTTGGACAAGGCCGGGTACTATGTGTTCTTCGTGATCATCGGGATTTTCAGCCTGTGGGTGATAAACACCTTCATCCGTAATCTGGGCACGCTGCGCGCGGAAGCGGTCCAGCAGGCGCAAGGGGGGGCGGTTAGCGGATGATTGTCACGAACAAGAAGAGCCTATCGCTGGGGGTCGTCCTGACCATCACCTTTTTCATCGTGCTGGCCGTCTTCTGCTCCCCGGTGTTCAACGGTCAGACGGGTTTGCAGTATGCGGACGACCTGTTTAACTCGATTTCCAAGGGTTCGGCCTACTTTGTTCCCACCATTCGGGCCGGGGCCGAGGAATGGCGGGGCACCGCTTTCGAAGTAACGGTTGAGGTCAAGGATGCTGACAAGGCCGAGAAGGCGGCTCTGTTGTACCGGGAGGCCGGGGCGGAGGTGACCGTCTCCGACGGCAAGTTGACCATCTCCGGCGACCTGGGTTCGGTGGCCCTGGCCGCGGTGGCTGACGCCGAGGAGATGTACCACAACCGGGGCGAGACCCTGGTCGCCCGGTACGGTTTCGACGAGCGCGAGGTCCTGTACCTGTGGTGGTTAACGATTGACGGGGCGGAAGCTTACCTGATGCGCGCCGAGCAGTATGAGGCGGCCAACTTCCTGGGCGAGCTGAAGACCCGGACCATCGAGGCTGCCTACAACTACTACGGGGTGGAGCCGCTGGAGATCCGCGAATTCGCGGGGGTTGTCGTCTTTCTGCTGGTGTTTTACGTGATTTATACGATGTGGTGGGGCTTTTCCGTCTATTATCTGTTCGAAGGTCTGGGGATTACCATGGCGAAGGCCAAGAAGGCGGAAGTCTAAGGGTGGAACTTGTAATCTCTCGTCTGACGGCCGCTCCCGGGGTTACCCGGGGGCGGTTGTTTGTGTGCTCCGTTTCTACTCGATTCACGGTGGGAATCGGGCGGAGGCAAAGGGAAAGCAATTCCATCGGCGAAGTACATGGAGGAAAACGGCCTTATGGCTGCTGGAGAGTTGGGAAGGAGTGGTCCCTTTTGTTACCGGCGGTGGAACTGGCTACCCGTACGCCGCTGAACGACGAAAAGGTGGCGGGGAAAGTTTTGGTCGGCGGTGTTCTATGGCTCATTCCGGTAGTCAACCTGGTGTGTCTTGGCTTTTTGGCTGAGGTTATGCGGCGGACTGCGAGAGGTAACCCTGGATTGCCCGAGTGGCAGGATTGGGCGGATATGCTGTGGGACGGGCTGTTCGTGCTGTTGATCACCTTGTGCTATCTGGGTCCGCCGGTAGCCGTCAGTGTCGTGGTGCGGGATCTGCCACTGGCCTTTATTATGACCATCCTGATGACGCTGGCCGTGGCGCTGTTGGTACCCATGGCGGTGGTGCGCTACGCGGTTACGGATCGGCTTACGGCGGCGCTTAGCCTGCGGGAAGTGTTGCGAGACATCCGAGCCGCCTCCCCCGTCTATTCGGTGGGCTGCATCATGGCCTTAGGGCTCTATGTGGTTGTGGGTTTGTTCGGGTTGGTTCCCTACGTCGGTGTCTTTATCTGGGCTATCGGGGGTTTTTACGCCTCGATTGTGCTGGCTGTTCTATTCGGGGAGATTTACCGCCTGCGGGCACGGAAGGGAAAAGGTTGAACAAGCGCGAATTAAATCGATATGGAGCCTATCGATTTCCATGCCCATTTTTTCCCGGAGCCGGTTGCGGCCAAAGTGGTAAAAACCCTGGCTGATCATTACCGCATTCCGGTTAATCATCGCGGGCTGAAGGCCGAATACCTCAAGCTCTTTGCCGAGGCCGGGCTCGGCGCCGCGGTGTTTTTTACGGCGGCCACACGTCCCGATCAGGTGCGCGCGGCCAACGACTGGGCCCTGGCCAATAGCGGCGGGCACCTTATCGGGTTTGGCACCTTGCATCCCCACGCCGAAACGGCCGAGACCGAGGCCGAGATTGCCCGGTTGCGGGCGCACGGCGTCAAGGGATTAAAGTTTCATCCTGATTTCCAGCGGTTTTACCTGGACGAGGAGCGGGCCCTGGCCGTTTACGAACGGGTGGCGCGGGAATTCTTGGTGGTCTTTCACGTGGGTGACGACGAGGTGCCGACCAAGACCAACTTTGCCACACCGGAAAGACTCGCGCGGGTGCTGGATTTGGTGCCGGGGCTGCAGGTGGTGGCCGCGCACATGGGCGGCTACCAGATGTGGGAACGTGCGTGGCGTTGTCTGGTCGGACGGCCGGTTTATTTCGATGTCTCCAGCACGTTTGGCTTTCTTCCGGATGACGAGATCAGAGAGATGATTCTAGCGCACGGCGTGAACCGCATTCTCTTTGGCAGCGATTATCCGTTCCGGAGTCCGGGGTGGGAACTTGGGCGCCTGCGCGGACTCGACCTTGACCGGGCCGCGCTAGAGGCGGTCACCGGCGGCAATGCCAAGAGGTTGCTGGCGACGCTGGGTTGGTAGCTTTCCACCCTGGAAAGACATACAATTTATAAGTGTTTAGAAGGAACCACGGGCGGGAACACGAATATATGCGGTACAAGAAAGAGCAAAACGCACTTGTTGGTTGATAACTTTGTGCGGGATCCAAACGTGTTAGTATCATGACGTTAATCAAGAAAAGCGGGGGGATTTGGTGGACTGGCAGACGGTGGTGCCCAAACTTAGGGATTGGCTGCGGCAAAAGGTCGCCGAGGCGGGAGCCCGGGGATTGGTATTGGGCTTGAGCGGCGGGATCGATTCGGCCGTAGCCGCGGCGCTTTGCAAACAGGCATTTCCCCAGCATTCTCTCGGGGTGATTATGCCCTGCTATAGTATTCCCCAGGACGAGGAAGATGCCCGGCTGGTAGCGGAGCACCTTGGCCTGGAAACACGGACGGTTATCTTGGACCCGGTCTTCACCACCTTTCTGAAACAGTTAAGCGGTGAGGATTATAGCGAAGCGAACAAGCGTGATCTGGCGGTGGCCAACATTAAACCGCGCCTCAGAATGGCTACCCTTTACTTTTTTGCGTCCCGTTTGGGTTACCTGGTTGTGGGTACCGGCAACCGGAGCGAGATTATGATTGGTTACTTCACCAAATATGGGGACGGCGGGGCCGACCTGTTACCTTTGGCGAATCTGCTAAAGGCGGAGGTCAAGGAACTGGCCCGCTATTTGGGTCTGCCGCGCCGGATCATCGAAAAGTCGCCATCCGCCGGACTCTGGGACGGTCACAAGGACGAGGTCGAGCTGGGTATCAGCTATGAGGAACTGGACCGCTACCTGATGAGTGGAAAAGGCAGTGACCGTGTCAAGAGTATCGTGAACGAACTTATTAAACGAAGTGAACATAAGCGGTGCATGCCGCCGACGCCGCCGCTCGATTAGCGAACATGTACCTTGGCCCTCTGGGTTCGCGGTCTGCTCTGTGCAGGCCTTTTTTGTTTGGCGTATGCTGGCCACCGGACCTGGTTAAAATGGCGATTAAACCAATATTTCCCGCAGGGAGGCACGTGCATGGATAGAAAAAAGACTTTACCCGCGGCTGTGCTGGCGCTGGCTATATTGGCCTCCGTGGGGTGGTGGGTCTGGGGCGCCAACCTTAACGCAACCGCTGAAGAACCGATGGTGCCGTGGACGGTGGAGAAGGCTACCGCGTTTCGCCACGAAATAGTTTATGCCTGCGGCGACCGGGAAATTCGTTACCAGGGCCAAGCCCCGTCTGAACTGCACGGTTTGACTAAGGCCGGGGTATTGGAACGTTATCCGGATACACAAGGCTGGTCGGTCTTCTTTGATCTCCCGGCGGAGTTGGTAGTTGTGGAGCAGCCCGGCACCTTCTGCGCGGAACATGCTGGTTACCGCCATCTGGGTGTTTACGACGGTTGGGTGGCCGTTTACGAAGGGCCGCTGGGCGGTGGTGGACAACTGCGGCAGGTGGTGGAACTGCCGCTGGACAGTCTGCCGGAGTCTTGGCGCCGAAAACTATGCCAGGCGGCCGCCTTCCAAGCGCAACCCCCGGAAATACAAGCCGAACTGCGCCGGGAAATGGAATTTTCGGATGAGAAAGACCTGTACTCTGCCCTGGAAAATCTGGACGAATGGCGGCAGGATTAGCGTGTTGGCCGTCGAAATAGGCTTTCCAGGAGGAAAGTTATGGCGTTAATTATGGGTCTTGACCCGGGTATGGCCATCACCGGTTTTAGCATACTGAATCTCACCGGCAGCCAATACCGGGTGGTGACTTACGACAGTGTGCGCACACCGGCCACTTTACCTCCGGCGCTCCGTTTGGAATTCTTGTACCGGCAGTTGAGCACCGTTTTACAGCAGTATCGTCCAGAGGAAGTGGCCGTGGAACAGCTTTTCATCAACCGCAACGCCAGCACCGCGATTCCGGTGGGGCAGGCCCGGGGGGTGGCCCTGCTGGCCGCCGTGCACGCGGGCGCGCGGGTCTTTGAGTACTCCCCGTTGCAGGTAAAACAAGGAATCACCGGATCCGGCCGGGCCTCCAAAAAGCAGATTCAGTATATGGTGCGTGCCATCTTGGGCTTGGCGGATACACCGCGCCCGGACGACGTCGCCGATGCGCTGGCGGTTGCCGTTTGTCACTGTCACTACCGGCGGGTGGAGGCACTGGGATGATCGACTACTTAAACGGTAAACTGGTTGGCGTGTATCCGGAGGCCGTAGTGGTTGAGGTAGGCGGCTTTGGACTCCGGGTGCAGGTACCCCAGTCTTTGGTGGCCACTCTTCCCCCGCCCGGCGCCACCGTGAAGCTCTACACCTACCTGGCCGTTCGCGAGGAGGCCTTGGTTCTCTTCGGGTTTGGCGACGAGCTGGACCGCACCGCTTTTGTTCACCTGCTGCAAGTGAGCGGTATCGGTCCGCGGACGGCCCTGGTGGTGGTCGGGCGGCTTGGCGCCCGCCGTTTGTGGTCGGCCATCCTGCAGGAGGACACCTCCCTGCTGGCCACGGTGCCGGGCATCGGCACCAAATCGGCACGCCGGATCGTGGTCGAACTGAAAGACCGGCTGGAAAAACAGCAACTGCTGCCCGCCGGTGAGGGGACGGCGGACACAACGGCCCGCCGCGAAGCGTTGGCGGCACTGGTGAGCCTAGGATACAGCGTGCGTGAGGCCGGGGCGGCCCTGGAGCACGCAACAGATAAGGGGGGCGACGCCGCCGACTTGGTCAGATCTGCCCTGCGCGTTTTGGGTGCCGGTTAGTTTTGGAGGTTCAACGTGGATAACGTGGACGAAAGAATCGTGGTGCCAAGCCTTAGGGATGAGGATGTCGACGAGGTCAGCCTGCGGCCCCGGTATCTGGATGAGTTTATCGGGCAAGACCGGGTGCGCGAGACGCTGAGTGTTTGCATTGAGGCGGCACGAAACCGCGGTGAGCCGTTGGACCACGTGTTGCTCTATGGTCCGCCCGGTCTGGGCAAGACCACCCTTGCCCACATTATCGCCCGGGAGATGGGCCAGAACATCCGGGTCACATCCGGGCCGGCTATCGAGCGGCCGGGTGACCTGGCTGCCATTCTTACCAATTTGTCCCCGGGAGACGTCCTGTTCATTGACGAGGTGCACCGGCTGTCCAGAAGCGTAGAGGAGATTCTCTACCCGGGGATGGAAGACTTCGCCCTGGACATAGTAATCGGCAAGGGACCTGGTGCACGTTCCCTGCGCCTGAATCTGCCCCGGTTTACCCTGGTCGGGGCGACTACGCGGGCGGGGCTTTTAACCTCCCCGCTGCGGGACCGGTTCGGTGTGATCAGCCGGCTGGAATTTTATAGCACCCAGGATTTGGAAGCCGTGGTCCGGCGCGGCGCGGCGATCATCCAAGTCGAGATTGACCCGGAAGGCGCCCGGGAAATCGCCAAGCGCTCCCGCGGTACACCGCGGGTAGCCAACCGTTTGCTAAAGCGGGTCCGGGACTATGTGCAAGTTCGGGCCGGAGGCGTGATCACGGCCGAAAAAGCGGTCGAAGCACTGGATTTCCTGGGCATTGACAGTCTGGGGCTGGACGCCACGGACCGCCACTTACTGGCGGTTTTAGTAGAAAGGTTCGGTGGCGGCCCGGTGGGGTTGGATAGCCTGGCGGCCGCCACCAGTGAGGAGTCGGTGACCCTAGAGGACGTCTGCGAGCCTTATCTCTTACAGATCGGACTGTTGGCCCGCACGCCCCGGGGCCGCGTAGCCACGCCACTGGCCTATCGCCATTTGGGCTACCCGGTTCCCGCCGGTACCGGCCAAGAAACCTTGTGGTAATGGAGGGATGGACATCCCCGGGGGAGAAAGCCGCAAACTACTTTTGCACGTTTGCTGCGGACCATGCGCGATTTATCCTCTGGCCCGGCTGAGAGAGCAGGGTTGGGCGCCCCACGGCTACTTTTTCAATCCTAACATTCACCCCTTTGGCGAGTATCTGCGTCGCCGGGACACCTTGGCCGACTTCGCCCGGCTTGAGAATTGGCCGGTGATTTTTGCCGGGGAGTATCCGCTGGAAGATTATTTTCGGGGGGTTGTCTACCGGGAGGGGGAGCGGTGCCGCTTCTGCTATGCGCTGCGGCTCCGGCAGGCGGCCAGGGTGGCGAAGAAGGGCCGGTTTGACGCCTTTTCCACCACCCTGCTGGTCAGCCCCTTCCAACAGCACGAGCTGGTCCGGGAGTCCGGGGAGGCTGCGGCGGCCGAATACGGCGTACCTTTTTACTATGAGGATTTTCGTGCGGGTTTTCGCGACGGCGTGGCCCGCTCCCGGGAACTGGGGATGTACCGCCAACAGTATTGCGGGTGTGTCTTCAGCGAGAGGGAACGTTTTGAACGCCGCACAAAGAGGAAGTCAAAGAGGAAGTGAGGCGTGTGGATTTGTTTCAGGAATTTGGCAGGATATTGATTATAATGGGTATCGTAGTCACCGTTTTGGGGGCGCTTTTGTTTTTCGGCGGAAAAATACCGGGCATCGGTCGCCTGCCTGGGGACATCTTCGTGCAGCGGGGCAACTTTACCTTTTACTTCCCGTTGATGACCGCCATCTTGCTCAGCATTATCCTTACCGTGGTGCTGAACCTCTTTTTCCGGCGGTAGACGTGCGGGAAATTTTCCTGCCGGGGCGGTTGCTAAAAACCCTCATTTTTGATGCCGGAGGTGATTGGGGTGGAAATCAAGATACTTGGCCCGGGCTGCCGCAAGTGCCACCAGTTGCACAGCGATGTGTGTGCGGTGGTTGAAGAACTGGGCCTCGACGCACAAATTACCAAGGTCGAAAACCTGGACATAATCGCCAGTTACGGTGTCTTCCTCACTCCCGGGTTGGTAATCAACGGTGATGTAAAGGTTGCCGGCCGGATGCCGAAAAAAGCCGAAATTAAAAAATGGATCCTGGAGTATACCCAGCACTGACGCCGGCGTTAGGGCGACACCAGAGGTTTTTGCCAGCATTGACAACAGGGAATAGCCGTTTTTTGTCGAAATGAGTTATTTTTAGTAATCACGCGGTTGCGGGAGGACTCTCTCTAGGTGGTACTGCGCGGGTTAAGCATTATAGTGATGGTGGTGGCCCTGTTTTTGATCGCGCTTTTGGCGGTGCCGGGGCATCTCTTTGCGGCCGAACCGGAGCCCGTGATCAGGGTCGCCCTGTTGCAGGCGGCCCCGGCGGTGACCTTCGGGGTTAACGGTACCTTCCAGATCATTGACGGCGCCACGGGAAGGCTGATCGGCGTGCCGGCCAGGGAAGAAACCTGGGGGATAGAGCCCTCCGGGGCAGCGCTGCGGGTTTTCCGAAACGGGACACTCGTGGGAGAGGTCGGCGGGCCGGTTTCGGTACGCGCCAGCGGCCGCGTGGTGGTCTTGCAGGGCGCTGGGCCGGCGCAGGTACAGCGGCCGGTTCAGGGTGCCTTTGTGGTGGGGGCGGATGGCCGGGTCAACCCCCTGCCGCGGGAGCGGGAAAGGGTGACGGTAGCGACTGCCACCGGTACAAAGGCGCTCGCGGTAGCCGGAGAGTCTGGTTCTTTGTCCGTACGCGTGGACGGGGCGTGGCGGAATTACCGGGGCGACCTTGAGATCCGCAATCAAGGAGGGGCGCTGCTGGCCGTCAACGAACTGCCGCTAGAGGACTACCTATACGGAGTTGTTCCGGCCGAAATGCCGTACACCTGGCCGCAGGCGGCGCTTCGGGCCCAGGCGGTCGCGGCGCGTACTTACGCGCTGCGTCATCTGCAAAATCCCGTGCACCAGCATTATCACGTTTGCCGCAGTCAGAGCACCCAGGTATACCAGGGTCTGGATTGGGAGCGACCTTCCTCCAACCAGGCGGTGGACGCCACCCGCGGGCAGGTTTTGTTGTATAACGGCCAACCCATCGCCGCCATTTATCATTCCAGCAGCGGGGGTTACACCGAGAATGCGGAGGATGTGTGGTCCGAGCCCCTGCCTTATATCCGCGGCAAGGTGGATCCCTTTGACCATAACGAGCGGCACTACGGCTGGCGGGTCAGCCTGACGGCCAACCAGTTGGTAAACCAGTTGGCCGGTCGAAACTACGACTTTGTCCGCGTTACGGATGTGGAAGTTATCCAGACCACCGCTTCGGGGAAGCGGGTACAGAAACTGCGGATCACCGGTATCGGTCTTAACCACCAGCCGCGTACCGAGATTATCGCCAACGCCGACCGGGTTAGGACGGCGCTGGGGTTAAAAAGCGCCCTTTTTGAACTGCACAAGGAAACCGATCCGGTTACGGGGAACCTTGCGTGGGTAGACATTGTCGGGCACGGTTGGGGACACGGCTTGGGCATGTCCCAGTATGGAGCCCTGGGGATGGCGCAGATGGGATTCAATCATATGCAGATTTTAAATCATTACTATACAGGGGTGACACTTAGGCCTGATTACGGCTGCTGACCGTGCTACAGCTCCCCGGTGTGCTGTTGTCGTTTGCGTTCCGGCGGGTTATGGTCGGCGGCCAGGCCGGTTATGCTAAGGTGATGAAGCTTTCCGATTTCGATTACGAATTGCCCGCAGAATTAATTGCCCAGGAACCTCTGCCTGACCGGGCCGGTTCGCGCCTGCTGGTGCTGCACCGCGAAAGTGGTGACCTGGAACACCGGCATTTTCGTGATTTACCCGCCTATCTACGGCCCGGAGATCTCTTGGTGCTGAACGAGACCAAGGTGCTGCCCGTACGCCTGTTGGGGCGCAAAGAGCCCACCGGCGGGCAGGTGGAAATATTGTTGTTGCGTCCGGCAGCCGGCTTTGGGCGGAGGCAAACCGCTGACCGGCCGTCCGCCGCCGCGGAAGAAATCTGGGAAGCGCTGGTACGCCCGGGAAAGCGGTTGCGCGCGGGTACCCGTATTTCCTTCGGGGGGGCGCAACTGGAGGCCGAAATACTGGGGCGGACCGAGGCCGGTGGCCGGCTGGTGCGCCTGACCTGGACCGGCGATTTTGAAGCGGTGTTGCGCGCGGTGGGGGAGGTGCCGCTGCCCCCGTACATCAAAAGGCCGCTCATGCCGGGTGAGGAAGAACGCTATCAAACGGTTTATGCCCAAAAACCGGGGTCGGCGGCGGCGCCGACGGCCGGGCTGCACTTCACCCCGGAGATGCTTGCCAATCTCCGCAAAAGCGGTCTCGGTATCGTTTCGGTCGTCCTGCATATCGGGTTGGACACTTTCCGCCCGGTGCAGGTGGAAAATATCCTGGAGCACCGGATGCATACCGAGTTTTACGAGATCGGCGAGGAGGCGGCCCGGGCCATTCAACGGGTGAAGGCGGGGGGAGGTCGGGTCATCGCCGTCGGCACCACGGTCACCCGCTGCCTGGAAGCGGCCGCGGCCGAAACGGGCCGCGTGGAACCGGCCGCCGGGCAGACCGACCTGTTTATTTACCCCGGCTACCGGTTCCGGGTCATTGACGGCCTGATTACCAACTTCCACTTGCCCCGGTCTACCCTGCTGATGTTGGTGTCGGCTTTTGCCGGGCGGGAAAGAGTTCTGGCCGCTTACCGGGAGGCGGTCCGCCTCCGTTACCGGTTCTTCAGCTTCGGCGACGCCATGCTCATCATCTGAAACCTTTTATTCTCAGGAGAGGGTCAATGAGCGTTTCGTTTGAGGTGATCAAGGAGGATGCACATTCCCAGGCGCGTCTTGGGCGGCTGACCACCCGGCGGGGGGTGGTGGAGACGCCGGCTTTTATGCCGGTGGGTACCCGGGCTACGGTGCGGACCATGACGCCCGAAGAAGTCAAAAGCCTTGGGGCCCAAATTATCCTCAGCAATACCTACCACCTTTATCTGCGGCCGGGCCACGAACTGATCCAGGAAGCAGGCGGCCTGCACCGGTTTATGCACTGGGACGGACCGATTCTCACCGATAGCGGCGGTTTTCAGGTTTTCAGCCTGGCGCCGCTCCGGAAGATCACCGACGGCGGTGTCGACTTCCGTTCCCATATCGACGGTTCGCGCCATTTCTTCAGCCCGGAGAAAGTGGTGGCGATCCAGCGGGCGCTCGGGTCGGACATCGCCATGGTCCTGGACGAATGCGCCCCTTATCCTTGTTCCTATGAGGAGGCCCGTGCCGCCATGGAGCGAACGACCCGGTGGGCGGAGCGGGCCCGGCTGGCGGAAACCGGTGCCGGGCAAGCCACCTTTGGGATCATTCAGGGTTCGGTGTTCCGCGAACTCCGGGAGAAAAGCGCGCGGGCCCTGGTTGAACTGGACTTTCCGGGTTACGGCATCGGCGGTCTCTCGGTGGGTGAGCCCAAACCACTGATGTACGAGGCCTTGGAATGGACCATACCGCTGATTCCGCCGGACCGGCCGCGTTACCTGATGGGTGTCGGGTCCCCGGACTGCTTGTTCGAGGCCGTGGCTCGTGGGGTGGACATGTTTGACTGCGTGCTCCCTACGCGCATGGCCCGGCACGGAGCAGTGTTTACCCGGACCGGGAGACTGGTGGTGCGTAATGCGGGGTGCGCCCGGGACCTTCGCCCCTTGGACCCGGACTGCGGTTGTTATACCTGCCGGCACTATACCAGGGCCTACGTGCACCACCTGTTGAAGGCCGGGGAGGTACTCGGCATCAGGTTGACGACCATCCATAATCTCTATTTTGTGTTGGACCTGGCGCGTCGGATTAGGGAGGCCATTCGGGAGGGACAATTCAGCCGTTTAAGGCAAGAATTTGCCTCTCTGAGTTTGACTTCGGCCTGATTTTGTAGTAAAAGTGAATGGGGCTAGACAGGAAGAATATGTGGGTAAAGCGAATGTTTTAGCTATCTTATAAGAAAGGGGGTCGGGTATGAGCGACATCGTCTTTATCCTTTATATTGTCGGTTTGTTTGCCCTGCTTTACTTCCTGTTGATCAGACCTCAGCAGGTGCGGCAGAAAAAGCACATGGAGATGATCAAGAACCTGAAGGTGAATGATCCGGTGATCACGGCCGGAGGGATTTACGGCACGGTTGTGAAGCTGAAAGACGACACCGTGACCCTCAAAATTGCCGACAACGTCAAGATTGAGGTTTTACGGACTTCGATCGCCCAGGTTCGCAGGGAGAGTTAGGATGAACAATCTCCGGGGCCTGATGGGAGGGCGTGGGATTGGTCACCCTGCGGGAAGTTAAAGCCCATCCGACCGTAGACAGTTTTATCCGTAACGGCAATAAATTCCTGGGTGTGATGGGTTTTACCGAACATAGCTACCGTCACGTCAACCTCGTGTCCAGCATCGCGCGCAATATTCTCGAGCGCCTGGGCTATTCGGGACGGGAAGCGGAATTGGCGGCCATCGCCGGTTACCTCCACGACATCGGTAACGTGGTCAGCCGAAACAACCACGGCATTTCGGGGGCCCTGATCGCCTTTAGCGTTTTGCAGGAGTTGGGGATGCCCCCCGACGAGGTCGCCAAGGTGGTTTCGGCCATTGCCAACCACGAAGAAGAGTACGGCCAGCCGGTGAATGTGGTGGCCGCTGCTCTTATTTTGGCGGACAAGTCTGACGTACATCGTTCACGGGTGCGAAACCCCGATTTTGCCACCTTCGACATCCACGACCGGGTTAACTATGCGGCGGAGCATTCTTTTTTGTGGGTGCACGAGGATCGGCGGGCGATCACTTTAGAGCTGACCATCGACATTGAGATTTGCCCCGTGATGGAATATTTTGAGATATTTTTGACCCGCATGTCTTTGTGCCGCCGGGCCGCAAACTTCTTGAATTCGAATTTTGAATTGGTGATCAACGGAGCCAAACTGTTGTAGGGGGAGTAGTTTGACTTGCGATGGGGTAACTTGCTCAAGGTCGCCTTGATTCTTCTGCTGGCGGCCGGCGTTACGTTTGCGGCTTTTTTCAGGGTTCCGGCCGTGCCGTGGCTGCCGCTCACCCAGGACATCAGCCTGGGCCTGGACCTGCAGGGCGGCGTGCACGTAGTCCTGGAGGCGGTGGACACCGAAGAAATGAAGGCCACACCGGACGCGGTCCGGCGGGCCATGGGTATGCTGGAGGAACGGATCAACCAGTTCGGGGTGACCGAGCCCCTGCTGCAGCAGCAGGGTGCCAGCCGGATCATCGTGGAGATCGCGGGTGTGAACGATCCCGAACAAGTGGTCAACGACCTCATCCGCCCGGCCCATTTGGAGTTTAAGACCGAAGACGGGGAGACCGTTCTGACCGGCGCGGATCTGGCCGATGCCCGGGAACAGTATGATCCGGCGACCATGCAGGCCGTGGTTAACCTAACCTGGAGCGCCGAGGGCGCCAAGGTGTTCGCCGACGTGACGACCGAACACGTGGGCCGGACCTTGGGCATTTACTTAGACGGCCAACTCTTGCAAAACCCGGTGATTAAACAGCCCATTCTGGATGGCAAGGCCGTTATCACCGGTTACGAGTCACTGGAGGAGGCGCACCGCATCGCCGTGCTGCTGCGTTCCGGGGCGCTGCCGGTCAAGCTGGAGGTCATGGAGAAGCGGACCGTCGGGCCGCAGTTGGGTGCCGATTCTCTGGCGCGGTCGGTGAACGCCGGGATCATCGGTTTCGGGGCCATTCTCCTGTTCATGCTGGCTTATTACCGCCTGCCCGGCCTGGTGGCCGCCTTTTCGCTGTCGGTGTACGGTGTGCTGGTGCTTTTAATTCTGGCGGCTTTCAACGCCACCCTTACGCTGGCAGGGATATTCGGGTTCCTGCTTTCTTTGGGGATCGCCATCGACGCCAACATCATCATTTTCGAACGCCTCAAGGAGGAGCTGCGCACAGGCCGGTCCTTGCGCTCGGCGGTAGACGCCGGGTTCAAGCGGGCGTTCGTGACCATTCTTGATGCCAACGTTACTACCCTAATCGCGGCTGCGATCCTGTTTGCCTTCTTGCCGATAGCTTACAAGGGCTTTGCGTTGACGCTGGGAATCGGCATCCTGACGAGCATGTTTACCGGCCTGGTGTTGACCAGATGGATGTTGCAGCTTATCGCGGGCAGCGGGTTGGCCAACAGTCCCCGGCTGTACCGGGCTTAGGAGGGTCAAGATGTTCTTTCATTTCGTTAAGCCACGGAAGTACTGGTACCTGATCTCGCTTTTGATCATTATCCCGGGGATCATCTCCCTCCTGTTCCGGGGGCTGAACTTGGGTATTGACTTTACCGGCGGTAGCTTGATTGAAGTGGAATTCCAGCGGGAGGTCACGGTGCAGGAGGTCCGGACCGTGCTGGCGGAATACGGTCTGGAGCGAAGCGTCATCCAGCTGAGCGGCGACAGACAGGTATTGCTGCGCACCCCGGTGATTACCCAGGAGCAGAACAGCGCGCTGGTTAAGGCCTTGGACGAGCAACTGGGCGGTCATACCGTGCTGCGCAATGACGCCGTGGGTCCGGTGATCGGCAAGGAGTTGACCCAGCGTGCCATTCTGGCGCTGGTCATTGCGTCCGTGGCCATGGTCGTCTACATCACCTGGCGTTTTGAGTTTAGACAGGGCATTGCCGCGGTGGTGGCCCTGTTACACGACGCGTTGGTCACCTTAAGCCTCTTTTCTCTCTTTTGGCTGCCGGTGGACAGCGCTTTTGTGGCGGCTATCCTGACCGTGCTCGGTTATTCGATCAACGCCACCATTGTCATCTTTGACCGGATCCGGGAAACTCGAAAAACGGCCAAAAAGACCGAACCGTTGGAGGACATCATCCACCGGTGCCTGTGGCAGACCCTGGCCCGTTCGGTCAACACGGCTTTGACGGTGTTGTTCATGCTGGTCGCCCTGTACTTCCTGGGTGGCACTACGCTGAAGGCTTTTGTTCTGGCGCTGATCATCGGCATCACCAGCGGCACCTATTCGTCCATCTTCATCTCCAGCCAGGTTTGGCTGGACTTGAGCAATAAGCTGCCCAAGACCAAGCGGCCGGCCAGCGCAGAGGCCTAGGGAACGTGGAGTATGAGGCAGAATCTCTGGTAAGATATCCTTGAATGAGGGTGCCCGGCTCGCACCGCGGCGGGCATCCGTTTTCCAGGCGCAGGACCGGAACCGGTTTTGTAAGGGAGAGGTTTATGAGCAATTCAAACCGGATTATTGTCACCGTGCTGGGACGTGATCGCGTGGGGATCATTGCTGGGGTGGCCCAGGTGCTGGCCGAAAACCAGGTCAACATCCTGGACATCAGCCAGACCATCCTGCAGGAATTCCTGGCCATGATCATGATCGCCGACATAAGCGGCAGCAAGGTGGACCTGAGCACCCTGAAGGAGCTCCTGGCGGCCAAGGGCGCGGAACTTAACGTGCGCATCGACGCGCAGCACGAGGATGCTTTCCTCTACATGCACCGCATCTAGCATTCAGGAGACCGTTGAAAGAATTCGCCTTGCGGCGTCAGGCTTACCGGCCGGTGCTCACGTACCCGCCCGTACGCTCCGCTCCGCTCCGGCCGGCTTCGGCTTCTTTGCCATTGCCCGTTTCGCAACGGTTTCCGGGCGACTGCCGGGGTGATAGCAAGTACCTCGCGTCACACGGGACTGGGAGGAAACGGGGTACGGCGAAGAGGCCGCCGTCGTTGGTGCGTAGGGAGCCAGTTTGTTGGCCGTTCGTGAACCTGTGGATAACTAGCCGCTTATCCACAAAACATGCCTGTCCCTTTTTTGGAAGGAGATTAAAATGCTCGGCCTGGACGAAATCATCCAAACCATCCGCATGATCCAGGATGAAAACTTGGACATCCGCACCATCACCCTGGGAATCAGCCTGCGTGACTGTGTCGATCCCGATCCAGAGGCGCTGTGCCGCAAGATTTACGATAAAATCACCGACCGGGCCGGGCGCCTGGTGGCGGTCGGCGAGGAGATCGAGCGGGAGTACGGTCTTCCGATTGTGAACAAGCGTATCGCGGTGACGCCGATCGCGCTGGTTGTCGGTGACGGTGACCGGAATGCTTATCTGGCGGTGGCCCGGGCACTGGACCGGGCCGCCCGGGACGTCGGCGTCAATTTTCTCGGCGGTTTCTCCGCCCTGGTTCACAAGGGCTTTACCCGGGGCGACCGGACCCTGATCGAGTCCATCCCGGCCGTCCTCGCTACTACCGAACGGGTGTGCGCCTCGGTGAACGTTGCTACCACCAAGGCCGGGATCAATATGGATGCGGTGTACCTGATGGGGCGGATCATCAAGGAAACGGCGGCCCTTACGGCCGAAAGGGATGGGATCGGCTGCGCCAAGTTGGTGGTTTTCGCCAACGCACCCGAGGACAACCCTTTCATGGCCGGGGCCTTTCACGGGGTCGGCGAGCCGGAGTGCGTGCTCAACGTGGGAGTCAGCGGGCCGGGAGTGGTCAAGAACGCCGTGGCCCGGATGCCGGACGCCGATTTGGGTACGCTGGCCGAGCAGGTCAAGAAGATGGCTTTCAAGGTCACCCGCATGGGCGAACTGGTCGGCCGCGTCGCAGCCGCCAGACTGGGAGTGCCCTTCGGCACCGTCGACCTTTCCCTGGCGCCCACCCCGGCGGTGGGGGACAGTGTCGCCGAGATCATCGAGGCCATGGGTGTGGAGGTTTGCGGTGCTCCCGGCACCACGGCGGCGCTGGCCCTGCTCAACGATGCGGTCAAAAAGGGCGGGGCGATGGCCTCCTCCTACGTTGGCGGCCTTTCGGGGGCGTTCATCCCGGTAAGCGAGGACGCCGGCATGATCCGCGCTGTGGAATCGGGTGCGCTCGGACTGGATAAACTGGAGGCCATGACCGCCGTATGTTCGGTGGGGATCGACATGGTGGCCCTGCCGGGGGACACGACCGCCGAAACGGTTGCCGCCCTGATCGCCGACGAAATCGCCATCGGCGTGATAAACCACAAGACCACCGCGGTCCGCGTGATCCCGGTGCCCGGAAAGAAGGAAGGGGACTTTGTGGAGTTTGGGGGTTTGTTGGGCCGGGCACCGGTAATGGGCGTCAACCGGTTCGGGGCGGTGGGCTTCGTGTGCCGGGGCGGCCGTATCCCGGCACCGATCAGCAGTCTCAACAACTAGCTTCTTCCGGGGACCACCTTAACGTCGTCGTGTACACCACCGTTTCCCACGCCAACAACCTCAGGCGCGGTTTCCGACGGGACCTCCGCAAGGGGGTCTCGGAGGAATCTTTGTTTTCCGCGCCTTTTTGGCTCTTGTGGGCGGCCCGGGCAACCCGGCGGCAGCCGTCGGTTCGGTATTACGGCTTGGGGACGCGGCCGGATTTGCGGATCCCCTGACCGGTGAAGGCATCTACTGGGCGCTCCTGAGTGCTACCCTGGCCGCCGAAGCCATCACCGGCACACACCGTTTCCGGGAAGCGGCCGCCGCCGAATACCAGCGTTTGGTCGACCGCCGCACTCGCCCCGGACTGCGCCGGTTGGCCCGCCTGTTTTACCGCTATGTCCACCGTGCCGCGCCTTTCCTGGAGAAGCGTCCGGAACTGGCCCGCGACTTCTGGGAGGCGATTTATATGGGCGACTACGAACGCTTACGCTTCCGCCGCCTCCTGCCCGCCCTGTTTCGTGCAATCCGCAAGGGTAGCTGCGGGAAACGGGGGACAGGCACCTTTTTCCGGAGTCACATAAGATTAGGACGTTCTGATTGTTCCCGGTATTTTCGTGTTCTCAAGGTGTTAGGGCAGTTCTTGAAAAAGGAGCCAGTCCCCGTTTTCCGGCCACTTTTCCGCTGTTCCTGTCGGAGTGGAGCACCAGTCGCGAAGGGGACAGCGCTTCCGTAAGCGGGCGGTACAGGTGGTGTGCATTTTCGCCGCGGCTGCCGTTCCTTATTAATTTTTCAGGTCCCGGTAAATAATGAGCGCAGGGGGCAATGGGGACACCGATGGATAGGGAAGCGGAAAACAGGCTGTTGAGGGACCTCCAAAACAAGATCGGCGATCTGATCATCGCGATGGAGAAGATGAAGCTGGCCGAGTACGTCACCCTGCTGGAGAAGCCCTACCGCCTGCTATATATCAACTTCCTGACCGGTATCGCCCGCGGTCTGGGCATCGCCATCGGGTTTACCATCCTGGGGGCCATTTTGCTTCTAATCCTCCAGCGCTTGGTAATGCTGAATCTGCCCGTTATCGGACAGTTTATCGCCGAAATTGTGCGCCTGGTGGAACTAAACCTCAGGCCCTAGTAGGAGACCCCAAGGGACTTTAATTGAAGGAGTGACGGCTGTGGATCCGCAAGACAGAGAGGAAATACGCGCCCGCCTGTTGCGGGAACGGGATAACTTACAGCGCCAGCTGGAAGAGTTTGAAAAGATGGCGGATATGGCTCTCGAGGATAGCCTGAGCGAGCTGAGTACCTATGATAATCACCCGGCGGATATAGGTAGCGAAACTTTCGAACGGAGCAAAGACCTGGGCCTGCGGGACAACGTCCGGTTGCAGATGCAAGCCATCGACGACGCGCTGGCTAAGCTGGATCAGGGGAGCTACGGTTACTGCGACGAATGTGGCGTCCCGATCGATCCCGAACGGCTCCGGGTTTTACCGTTTACGACCAAGTGCCGGGTGTGCCAGGAGCGCAGCGAGGGCCAAGTCGACCGGCTCCGGCCCATTGAGGAAAAGACGCTGGCCCGGCCCTTTGCTTCTCCCGGCCACGCGAGAACCTTTTATGATCGGGAGGATACCTGGCAGGATGTCGCGCAGCACGGCCTTGCCGCCGAACTAGCCGACGTCGAGGAAGAAGACCGGGGACATACTGAGGAAGTGGATGCCATTCCGGTGGTCAAGGAAAATGGGGCGTTTTTCCAGGACACGCGGGTGCGCGGCGATACCGGCGGTCAGCGTTAAGTTCCGTTTGTCACGGAAAATCCGTTTCCGGAAGGATTTTTCGGACTTGCGGGCGAACTAATCTAAAAAGGCAGTGCCGTTTGAGGTAGAGAGGACTCGTGGGACATGCTGCCATTATTGGAACTGGTCCGTGATGATTTGGCCGTGGTTGAAGAGGAGCTTTACCGGGTACTGAAGAGCCCGAACCACCTGTTAATGGAGACCTCAAGCTATCTTTTCCGGGCCGGCGGCAAGCGATTGCGTCCGGCCTTTGCGCTTTTGGCCGCCAGGTTTCACGATTACAAGCTGGAAAAGGTTCTGCCGGTGGCGCTGTCTCTGGAGTTGGCCCACATGGCCACGTTGGTGCACGACGACGTGGTGGACGGCGCCGGCCTGCGGCGCGGTAAACCCAGTGTAAAGGCGCTTTGGGGGAACCGGATTTCGACCCATACCGGCGACTACCTGCTTGCCCAGGCTATGCTTATTTTGCTTTCCAACTACCAAAATCCCATTTTTGTCCAAGTATTGGCCCACACCTGCGAAAAAATGTGCGAGGGTGAACTCATCCAGTTCGACAGCACCAACCGTCCCGACCTCCGGGATTACCTGCGGCGCATCCGGTGCAAGACCGCCCTTTTGATTCAGGCCAGCTGTCAACTGGGCGCGGTTTCTACCGGTGCGCCTCCGGCGGCTTACCAGACGCTGGGCCGGTTCGGTTACTGTCTGGGTATGGCCTTCCAGATCACCGATGACGTGTTGGACATGGTGGCCGACCCGGAACAACTCGGCAAGCCGGTGGGGGGCGACTTGCGACAGGGAATCATCACGCTGCCGGTCATTTTTGCTCTGGCCCAGAGCCGCGAAAAGGAAAGACTTTCGGCTCTGGTGGCAAAGGAGCACAAGACCGAGGACGACGTCCGCGAGGCCATACGCCTTACCAAGGAATGCGGTGGCATCGACATGGCCCTACAAGTGGCCGGGAAATATCTGGACCGGGCCCAAGCTTGCCTGGGAACCCTGCCAGACATCCCCGCGCGCCGCAGTTTATCCGCCTTGGCCGAGTTCATCCGGGGACGCGAATACTAGTTTTTTGTTCGGGGGCGAGAAAAGTGGCCCAACTATATCCGGTTTTTATAAAGCTGGCGGGAGAGCCCTGCCTGGTGGTGGGTGGTGGCCGGGTGGCCGCGCGCAAGGTGCGGGCGCTGTTGGCGGCCGGCGCGCGGGTCCGGGTGATTAGCCCCGCGGTTACCGACGAGCTCCGGGCCTTGGCGGACGCCGGCGATATTGAATACCAGGCGCGTGCTTACCGTACGGGAGACGCGGAGGGAGTCCTGCTGGTGATCATTGCGACCAACGACCCGGAAGTAAACCGGGAGGTAGCCCGGGACTGCCGGGCCCGGCGCATTCTGCACAACGCGGTTGACGATCCGGCACACTGCAGTTTCTTCGTGCCGGCCTCCGTGCGGCGGGGCGACCTGACCATTGCCATCTCCACGGGGGGGAAAAGTCCTCTCTTGGCCCGGAAGATCCGGGAACGCCTGGAGTCGGAGTTCGGTCCCGCGTACGCGGACTACCTTGCACTTCTCGGCCAAATACGCCATAATATCATTCGGAATGTAAACGATCCGCGTGAAAAGGAACAGTTGCTCGAGGCGTTGGTGGCCCCCGAGATTCTTGATGCGCTTCAGGACGGGAATTTTGACTGGGCAAAGGAGCTGGTAGACCGTGTTAATCACTGCGGTGGGTCTTAACCACCGCACGGCCCCGCTGGCGGTGCGCGAGCGTCTTTCTTTTCCGGAAAACACCTTGAAAGAGGCGCTACGCACCCTGACCGAACAGGACGGGGTAGAAAGCTGCGTGATCATTTCCACCTGCAACCGCACCGAGATTTACGCCGTACTCACCGATGAGGGTGGCCTGGACAGCATCCTGCGTTTCTTGGCCGACCGTTGCGAAACTACGGTGGAGACGCTCAAGGGTTACATCTACGTTTATACTTTCGGGGAAGGGGTGCGCCACCTGTTCCGGGTGGCCTCCGGCTTGGACTCCATGGTGCTGGGTGAGACCCAGATTCTCGGCCAGGTCAAACAGGCCTACCAGTGCGCCCAACAGGTGGAAACGGTGAACTGGCTGATGAATTGTACCTTCCAGCAGGCCTTGGCGGTGGGCAAGCGGGTGCGTACCGAAACGGGTATCGACCGCAACCCGGTTTCCATCAGCTACGCGGCGGTGGAACTGGCGCGGCAGACCCTGGGCAACCTGGAGGGCCGGGAGGTCCTGATCGTGGGCGCCGGGAAGATGAGCGAGTTGACCGCCAAGCATCTTTTGTCCAACGGCGTGGCCGGGGTGATCGTTTCCAACCGTTCGTACGACCGGGCGGTGGAATTGGCCCGGCAGTTTGGCGGCCGGGCGGTCCGGTTTGACGAACTCTACCAATGGATGGAACACGCCGACATCGTCATCAGCTGCACCGCCGCCAGCCACTACGTGATCCGGCCGGAGCCTATGGCCGTGGTCCAGGAGCGGCGCGGGGGCCGGCAGATCTTTCTGATCGACATCGCCGTGCCGCGGGATGTGGCCCCGGAAGTGGGGCAGTTGCCCGGCGTGGTCCTTTACGATATCGACAGCCTGCAGAGTGTCGTCGACGCCAACCTGGCCGAGCGTCGCCGCGCGGCGGTGGTGGCCGAGCGGATCATTGACGCCGAACTGCGGGAATTCTTGCTTTCCCTGGGCGCACGCTTTGTGATCCCCACCGTGGTGGCGCTGAAAAAGCGTGGTGAGGAGATCAAACAAAACGAAATGCGCCGGGCCTTAAACCGCCTGGGTAATGTTTCGGACCGGGAGCGGAAGATAATTGGCGCCATGGCCAACTCGATCGTCAACCAATTGCTGCACGAGCCCATCACCCGCTTGAAGAAATTGGCCCTCACACCCGAAGGCCACATTTATTCCGACGCCCTGCAGAAGCTTTTCGACCTAAAAACCGCGGAAGAGACGGATCAGGAACCCTGTCCCGTTTCCTGCGGGAAAGGGAAGCGCGGCTGATGCGGGGCGAAGTTGTGGTCGGCACGCGGGGGTCCGCACTCGCCCTGGCGCAGGCCGACTGGGTGATGGAACGCCTGCGGGCAAGCTATCCGGCGATCCGGTTCCGGCGCAAGGAGATCCGGACCACCGGGGATAATATCTTGGAAGTGGCCCTGGCCAAAATCGGCGACAAGGGCCTTTTTACCAAAGAGTTGGAGAAAGCCCTGCTAGAAAGGGAAATCGACCTGGCGGTGCACAGCATGAAAGACCTGCCCACCCGGTTGCCGGATGGTTTGGTCATCGGGGCGATTTCGGTGCGGGAGCCGCCGGGTGACGTGTTTATTTCCCGGGACGGCCGTTCGTTGGAGGAACTGCCGCCGGGTGCGGTGGTGGGTACCAGCAGCCTGCGCCGGACGGCACAACTGTTGGCTTACCGGCCGGACCTGAAGGTGGTCCCGGTGCGGGGGAACGTCCTGACCAGATTGCAGAAACTGGACGAAGGGCTGGTGGACGCTCTGGTGCTGGCTTGGGCCGGTGTTTACCGCCTGAATCTAACCGGCCGGGTGACGCACCGCATCCCGGTCTCCATCTGTCTCCCGGCGGTCGGCCAGGGGGCACTAGGGGTTGAAGTGCGCCAGGACGACCAGGAGATAATATCCATGTTGCAGTGCATCGACCATGCGCCCACGCGGGCGGCCGTGCTGGCCGAGCGCACGCTGCTGCGGCGTTTGGAAGGCGGCTGCCAGGTGCCCATCGGGGCGCTGGGCCGCGTACAGGACGATCGGCTTTTCCTGGAGGCCGTGGTGGCCTCCCTGGACGGGCGCCAACTGGTCCGGGCCGAGGATCAGGGTCCGGTGACTGAGCCGGAGCAGCTTGGCGAGAAGCTGGCCGGCAAGCTCTTAGCCGTGGGGGCCGGTGAAATCCTGAACCGGCTACGCAAGGGGGTGGAGACCTAGTGCCTTTGGGCTTGGTTTATCTGGTGGGAGCTGGCCCGGGTGATGCGGGCCTTTTGACCTTGAAAGGGCAGTCTTGCATCCGGGAGGCCGACGTGGTGGTTTACGACCGCCTGGTGAACCCCCGCATCCTGGCCCATGCGCGGCCTGATGCCGAACTCGTTTTTGCGGGTAAGTCTCCCGACGGCCATGTCTTGACGCAGGAGCAAATCAACGTTCTGCTGCTGGCCAAGGCCCGTGAAGGCCGGACGGTGGCGCGGCTCAAAGGAGGGGACCCCTTTGTGTTCGGCCGGGGCGGGGAGGAAGCCGAATACCTGGCGGAAAACGGTATTCCTTTCGAGGTGGTTCCCGGGGTGACCTCGGCGGTGGCTGCGCCGGCCTACGCCGGCATCCCGCTGACGCACCGGGACTTTACGGCTTCGCTGGCCGTGATCACCGGCAACGAAGACCCCCGGAAGGACGAAAGCAACATCGCCTGGGACAAACTTAGCACCGGGGCCGGCACCATTGTGTTTTTGATGGGCATGGCCAATCTGCCGGACATTGTGGACCGTCTGATGCGGCACGGCCGGCCGGGATCTACCCCGGCGGCGGTCATCCGCTGGGGCACGCTGCCCGAGCAGGAGACCGTGCAGGGCACCCTGGAGACCATCGTGGACCGGGTGCGGGCGGCAGATTTGAAGAACCCGGCGGTGGTCGTGGTGGGCGAAGTTTGCCGGCTCAGGGCGAGGCTAGCCTGGTTTGAGCAAAAGCCCTTGTTCGGCCGGCGGATCCTGGTGACCCGGGCGCGGGAGCAGGCCAGCGTACTGGCCGAAAGAATTAACCGTTTGGGGGGCGAAGCGCTGGAGTTTCCTACCATCGCCATCCGCCCGCCGGCGGATTATGGCCCCCTGGACGAGGCGATCGCCCAGATCGCCACCTACGATTGGATTGTGTTTACCAGCGTGAACGGCGTCGACCATTTCTTCGGCCGCTTCCAGGAATTGGGGCGCGACGTGCGGGAGATGGGTCCGGCGCGGCTCTGTGCCATCGGCCCGCGCACCAGGGAGGCGTTAGAGGAGCGGGGCTTTAGGGTGGCTTACGTTCCGGAAGAGTACCGGGCCGAGCGGATCGCGGAAGGTATGCGGCAAATGCTGCGCCCGGGGGAACGCGTGCTGTTGCCGCGTGCCGACATTGCCCCACCGGCGCTGGCCGAGGCCCTGGCCGGGGCCGGGGCGGTAGTTACCGACGTTACGGCCTACCGCACGGTGCCGGTGGCCGGAAATGCCGCGTTGGTACGACAGTTACTGACGGAGGGGCGCATACACGCGGTCACCTTTACCAGTTCCTCGACCGTGAAGAACTTTGTCGGTGCCTTGGGCGCCGGGGATTTACCGCGTTTGATGTCCGGGGTGGCCGTGATCTGCATCGGGCCGGTAACCGCCCGGACTGCCGCCGAAATGGGCCTGCCGGTGCACGCCGTTGCGCGCACGTACACCATCGACGGACTGGTGGAAGCGATCCGGGACTACTTTGGTGGGAGTGGGACTGGTGCTGAGCATCTCTAAAATGGTGTCCGGCCGTGCGGAAACCGGAGACCACCTGCGTTACCATCAACGCCCGCAGGCAATGGGTCCGGTGGTGGTGTGGAACTCCACCCGGGTCTGCAACCTGAAGTGCAAACACTGCTACGCCAGCGCCGTAACCCGGCCCGACCCTGATGAGCTGACCACCGCCGAGGCGCGGCGGCTGATTGACGACCTGGCCGAGGCACGCGTTCCGGTACTGCTTTTTTCGGGCGGGGAACCGCTATTACGGCCCGATTTCTACGAACTTGCGGCCTATGCCCGGGAACGGGGTTTACGGCCGGTGATCTCCACCAACGGCACCCTGATCACCCGGGAGGTAGCCTGGCGGCTGAAGAAGCTCGGCGTCGGTTACGTTGGCGTGAGCATCGACGGCATCCGGGAGACGAACGACCGGATCCGGGGTTACGACGGCGCCTTCGAGGCGGCGCTGGAAGGCATCCGGCACTGCGTGGCCATCGGACAGCGGGTCGGACTCCGGTTTACCATCACCCGTTACAATTACCGGGAAATCGAAACCATCTTCGACCTGATCGAGCGCGAACAGGTGAACCGGGTGTGCTTTTACCACCTCGTTTATGCGGGAAGAGGCAGCCGCCTGCGGGAACAGGACCTGACGCCCCAGGAGAAGCGGGACGTCCTGGACCTGATCTACCGGCGGACGGCCGATCTCTGTGCGCGCGGACTGGAAAAAGAAATCCTCACGGTGGATAACCACGCGGACGCCGTATACATTTACCTTAAACTCAGAAAAGAGGACCCCGCACGGGCGGCCACCGTGTGGGAGTGGCTGCGAAAATCCGGCGGGAACCGCAGCGGCATCGCCATTGGGGCGGTTGACTGGTACGGCAACGTGCACCCCGATCAGTTCACCATGAACCATACCCTGGGGAACGTCCGGGAGCGTAAGTTTGGCGAAATCTGGCACGATACCACGCACCCGATCGTGGCCGGGCTGAAGAACCGCAAACCGTTGTTGCGCGGGCGTTGTGCTCGGTGCCGCTGGCTGGCCATCTGCAACGGTAATTTCCGGCCCCGGGCCGAAGCGGTTACCGGCGATTTTTGGGCCTCCGACCCGGCCTGCTATCTAACCGACGCCGAGATCGGGCTGGGAGAGAAGGAGAATACAGAATTCAGAATCCAGAATTCCGAAGATGGAGTCAAGGCTCTTGGTCTATCCGGAACCTGATATTATCGTTTCCGCTGCCCGGAACACAGGGTAAGGAAAGAACAGGAGGTTGCCCTAAATGCTGATCCGGATGCGCAGGTTGCGCCAAAAACCGGCGCTGCGGCGCCTGGTACGGGAAACACACCTCACGCTGGACGATCTCATCTACCCGGTGTTCGTGGTTGAAGGGCACGGGGTGGTCCAGCCGGTGCAGGCCATGCCCGGGGTAAACCGTTATTCGGTCGACACCCTGCCCCGGCTCCTGGATCGGGTGGTGGAATTAGGTGTTCCCGGGATCATTCTATTCGGCGTTCCGGATACCAAGGACGATCGGGCCACCGCGGCCTACGACCCGGACGGAGTAGTCCAGCGGGCGGTGGCGACGGTCAAGGCGTGTTACCCGGATCTCCTGGTGATTACCGACGTGTGCCTCTGCGCCTACACTGACCACGGGCATTGCGGGCTGGTGGAAAAGGGCGTCATTCTGAACGACCCCTCCGTCGAGTTGCTCGCCCGCACGGCGCTTTCCCACGCGCGCGCCGGTGCCGATATGGTTGCCCCTTCGGACATGATGGACGGCCGCATCGGGGCGATCAGGGAACTGCTGGACGCCGAGGGGTACGTGCACCTTCCGATAATGTCCTACGCGGCCAAGTACGCTTCGGCCTTTTACGGCCCCTTCCGGGAAGCGGCCGGTTCGGCGCCGCAGTTCGGCGACCGGCGCACCTACCAGCTGGACCCGGCCAACGTTGCCGAAGCGTTGCGCGAGGTGGCCTTGGACCTGGAGGAGGGCGCCGACATCGTGATGGTCAAGCCGGCCCTGGCCTACCTGGACGTTATCCGGCAGGTGAAGGAGACATTCGGTGTGCCGGTGGCGGCGTACAATGTCAGTGGCGAGTATTCCCTGGTCAAGGCCGCGGCGGCGAGGGGTTGGGTGGACGAGCGCGCGCTGGTGCTCGAGATGCTGACCGGGATGAAGCGGGCGGGCGCGGACATCATTCTTACCTATTTTGCCCTGGATGTGGCCCGCTGGCTCAAGGAGGCGTAAAGGTGCTGGTATCCTGGAACACCACGAATATGTGCAACCTGGCCTGTGCGCACTGCTATCGTGACGCGGGGCAAAAGGCCGACGCGGAGCTGACCACCGCCGAGGGCCGGCGGTTGATCGACGAGATCGCCGCCGCGGGGTTTAAGGTGATGATCTTTTCGGGCGGGGAGCCGCTGATGCGCCCGGACATCTACGAATTGATTGCGCATGCCGCCGAGAGGGGTCTGCGTCCGGTGCTTGGTTCCAACGGTACCATGATCACGGAAAAGGTGGCCCGCCGCCTGGTGGAATCCGGGGCCCGGGCCGTCGGTATCAGCCTGGACAGCGTTGACCCCGCGGCGCACGACCGTTTCCGGGCCGAACAGGGTTCCTGGCAGGCCGCGGTGGACGGCATGAAGAATTGCCGGGCGGCCGGGCTGCCGTTTCAACTGCACACCACGGTTATGGACTGGAATTACGAAGAAGTGGAGCAGTTGACCGACCTGGCCGTGGAACTGGGCTGTATGGCACACCACGTGTTTTTCCTGGTGCCCACCGGCCGGGGGGCGGATATAGAGCGTACCACCCTGCGTGCCGTCCAGTATGAACGGTTGTTGCGCCGCCTGCTGAAAAAACAGCAGTCGACCGGCCTGGAGATAAAGCCGACCTGCGCCCCGCAGTTCATCCGGGTGGCCGACCAGTTGGGGGTCAAGACCCGGTTTCAGCGCGGTTGTCTGGCCGGCATCGCTTACTGTCTGATTAACCCGGTAGGGGACCTGCAGGCCTGCGCTTACCTGGACGAAATGGTCGGGAATGTGCGGGAGACGTCCTTCGGAAAGCTCTGGCGGGAGGCCAAGCTGTTTCGCGATCTGCGTTCCCGGCGGTACTCCGGGCATTGCGGTGCCTGCGATTACCGCGATACCTGCGGCGGATGCCGGGCGCGGGCCAAGTTCTACTACGGGGACTACATGGCCGAGGAGCCGTGGTGTCTCTACCGCAGGGGGAAAACCGAACATGCAACTCGATAGCGTAGACCGCAGGTTGCTGGAGATGATCCAAAAGGAGATTCCGCTCGTGCCTCGACCTTACCTGGAGCTGGCGCGGGAACTGGGAATTGAGGAGTCCGAGGTTCTGGACCGGATCGGCCGGCTGCGCCGGGCCGGCATCATCCGGCGGATGGGCGGTTTCTTCGATTCGCGGAAATTGGGTTACACCGGGACGCTTTGCGCCATGCAGGTGCCCGCGGAGCGTATTGCGGAGGTCGCCGCGGTGATCAATGCCTATCCCGAGGTAAGCCACAATTACCTGCGCACCTACGAGTACAATATGTGGTTTACGGTATTGGCGCCTTCGCCGGCCGACTTGAACCGGATCATTGATGAGATCAAGACGCGTACCGGGATCAGTCATATATTAAGTCTTCCGGCCGAGCGCCTGTTTAAAATCAAGGTCAGATTTGACGTATCCGAGGTGCCTGATGCTAAGTGATTTTGAAAAACGCGTGATCCGGGAACTGGGCGATGACCTGCCCCTGGAAAGCCGCCCCTTTGCGGCCATGGCCCACCGCCTGGGTGTGACCGAGGAAAAGCTCCTGGATACCATCCGGGATCTGCGGCGCCGGGGACTGCTGCGGCGTTTCGGCGCCGCCCTGCGGCACCAGCGGGTCGGCTACGGCGGTAACGCCCTGGTGGCCTGGGTGGTGCCGCCGGACAGAATAGAAGAGGTGGGGCGGGCCGTCGCCGCCTACCCGGAGGTCACCCATTGTTACCAGCGGGCCCCCGCGCCCGGCTGGCCTTACAACCTGTATTCGATGGTGCACCGGCGCTCGGAGACCGAGTGCCGGGAGTTGGTGCGCCGGATCAGCGCGGCGATTGGCGTCGAGGACTACATCGTGCTCTTTAGTACGGCGGAGTTGAAACGGAGCAGCATGCAGTACTTCCGGTAATCCTCAACATACACAACTTACACGACGGGAGGGGTTCGATGGCGCGGCGTTTTTCCCGGTCGGAGAGATTGTTTGCGCAGGCGCAAAAGTACATGCCGGGTGGGGTGAACAGTCCGGTGCGCGCCTATAAGGCGGTAGGCGGCAACCCCGTCTTTTTCGCCCGGGGGGAAGGTGCCCTGGTGTACGACGTGGACGGGAACGAGTATATTGACTATGTGGCCTCCTGGGGACCGTTGATCCTGGGGCACGCCGCCCCCGAAGTGGTAAGAGCGCTCAAGGAATGCGCCGAGTTCGGCACCAGTTTTGGCGCGCCTACCGAACTGGAGACCGAATTGGCCCGGTTGCTGGTGGAGGCGCTGCCGGCGGTGGAAATGGTCCGGCTGGTGAATTCCGGCACCGAGGCCACCATGAGCGCTTTGCGTCTTGCGCGCGCGTACACCGGGCGGGAGAAGATCGTCAAATTTGAAGGCTGTTACCACGGGCACGTCGATGCCCTGCTGGTCAAAGCCGGTTCCGGTGCGCTGACCCTGGGCATTCCCACCAGCCCCGGCGTGCCGGTAGATACCGCCCAGAACACCATCGTGGCGGATTTCAATGACCCGGACGGTTTGCGGGACCTGTTCGCCCGGCACGGGGAAGAAATCGCCGCGGTAATCGTGGAGCCGGTGCCCGGCAACATGGGGGTGATTCCGCCCCGGCCCGGCTACCTGCAAGAACTGCGCGCGCTTACGGCGCAGTATGGTGCCCTACTGATTTTCGACGAGGTGATCACGGGCTTTAGGGTGGCCTACGGCGGTGCCCAAAGCCTTTACGACGTGCATCCCGATTTGACCTGCCTGGGCAAGATCATCGGTGGCGGACTGCCGGTGGGCGCCTACGGCGGGCGCCGCGAGATTATGGAACTGGTCGCGCCCTCGGGTCCGGTGTATCAGGCCGGCACGCTGTCCGGCAACCCGCTGGCCATGACCGCCGGCATTGTCACGCTGAAAACCCTGGCGCAGCCCGGCACCTACGAAGAACTGGAGCGCAAAGCGGCCCGCCTGGCCGCCGGCCTGAAAGAAGCGGCGCACACCGCCGGGGCCGAGGTGTTTTTCACGCGGGTCGGTTCGATGCTTTGCACCTTTTTCCAGCCCGGGCCGGTGACCGACTTTGCCAGTGCGATGCGTTCCGACACGGCACGGTACGCGCGGTTTTTCCGGGCGCTCCTGGAGCGGGGGGTGTATATCGCTCCGGCCCAGTTCGAGGCGATGTTTGTTTCCACCGCCCATACGGACGAACACATCGACCGGACGGTGGCCGCCTGCACCGAGGCCTTCCGGGAAACCTTCGCCGAGTAGGGAACCCTGGGTGGGTGCACGCGTACCAGAGCGCTGTCCCCTTGGCGACTGGTGCTTCATCGGCGGGAATCGTGGATAGGGCGGGAAATGGGGACAGGCTACTTTTTCTGCAAGAAGCATATCGTGTCAAGGTAACCAGACATCTGAGGACAACACGTTTGACTAAGAACTTTCGTATCGTCGGAAAAAGTTGCCTGTACCCTTTTCCCGCCCGGATTAGAGGAGAGGGGTAACTAGAATGCCTGTGGAAGTGTTGGTGATTGGGGAGCACCCGGCAGAAGGCGGCGCGCCTTGTTGACCTCCGGACGGGGGAGGGGTCGGGCTGCCCCTGGACGCTCAGTTCAAGCTCTTAAAGGGCGTTATGAGAAGGATGTACGGGGACCGGGTTGCGGTGGCGTACAGGCAGTACGCCATCCTGGAGGATGCCGCACTCTGCAGGCAAGTCTTACCGCTTCCGTCTGTGTTGGTTAACGGCGCGGTCGTCCTCCGCGGAAATCTGCACATTCAGGTCATCGCCAGCCGGTTGGCCGATCTCGGTGTGTTGCCCGATCCGCCTGAGGGAGAGGGGAAAGTTGGCTGAGTCAAACATGGCGGAAGCCGAAGTTCTGGTGATCGGGGAGACCCTGGAGGGCCGTGAGGCGCCCTGAACGGCGGACGCCAAAGGGGACTTGCTCCCCGTGGACGCCCGGGTCAGGGTGCTGCAAAAGGTGCTCCGGGTGTGCTACGGCGACCGGGTGACGGTGGCCTACCGCCAACACGCCACCATCGCGGACGAGGCTTTGCGCTGAGCCGCCTGGCCTTTTTGCCGGCCCTGGCGGTGAACGGCGAAGTAATCCTGCGGGGCCGCCTGGATCTGCAGACCGTGGTCGAACGCCTCGCGGCCTTGGGCGTGTGGGAACGGCGCTAAACGCCGGTTCCCGGGTTCGAGCTTAATTGATTTCGACCCGGTGGGTATTACGCCTTTTCCCTGCCTCGGTCTTGGGGATGCGTATCTCTAAAAGGCCGTTTTCGAAACGCCCCCGGGCCTCCTCGGGTTTCACTTCCACCGGGAGCGGCAGGGTACGGGAGAAGCTTCCGTAGTAGCGCTCGCTGTGGATGTAGTCTTCCTCACGGATGTCGTGGGTCCGCCGGATTTCGCCGCGGATGGAGAGGCTGTCTTCGGTGACGTGCACCTCGATATCATCTCTAGAGGGAATGCCCGGCAGTTCGGCCACCGCGACCACTTCGTCTTCGGTTTGGTGGATGTCAATCCGAGGCATAACGGTTTCCCGGCCTCCGGTCCGCAAAAACTCCCACATCCGGTTCATCTGTTCCCGTAAGGTGTTCAGTTCCGGCGGATCCCAACGTCTTAAGCCCATAATTCAACCTCCTTTAGCACCGCCATTTTTGTTTTCTATATCTTTGCTTTAAGATCTGTTTTCTATACCGTGCCGATCGCCTGAAAACCGGCAGGTAAACGGTTGTCCGCCGGCGAAAGCAGTAATTGGATACGATATAAACACACCAGAAAGAGGGTTGGGCGGTTTGGACCTGCGCGAAGAACGTTTGGCTTCAGAGTACGTGTTCCGGGGGAAAATCCTCAAGGTGCGGGTGGACACAGTGCGTCTACCCGATGGCCGGTCCAGCACCCGAGAGGTGGTAGAATATGCGGGTGCGGTGGCGGTGGTGGCTTTGGATGACGAGGAACGGGCCATCCTGGTCCGCCAGTACCGGTATCCGGTGGGCGCGGAACTCCTGGAAATCCCGGCGGGCAAGCTGGAGCCTGGCGAGGATCCGCTGGCGTGCGCGCGGCGGGAATTGCAGGAAGAAACCGGTTACGTGGCCCGGGATTGGCAGTTGGTATGCACTTACTACTCCACGCCTGGGTTCACCAACGAGCGGATGCATATTTTTACGGCTCGGGGATTGGAAAAGGGGCCGGCGTCCACGGATCAGGACGAATTTATACAGGTAGAGGCGGTACCGTTTACGCAGGCGCTCGATCTCATCCGTACGGGTGTTATTTGTGACGGCAAGTCGCTGGTGGGATTGCTCACGGTGGCGGCGGCAAACAAAGGCCGGTGAAAAGCGGCCACCGGCCGCGGTGGTTATTCTGGCCAGACTGGGTTTGCCATTACAAGGGCACATTTCCTTTTTGTGTGGGAAATGGTTCAAAAACGATCTTTTCATCCCGCAGGACGGCCCGGTGTGGTCCGGGCCCAGGGACCGAAACGGCTTCGCCGGTCAGGGCGTGTATGCCGGCGATACTTACCACCGCGCCCCGGAACGCGAGGCTGACCACCTTGGCCCGGCGGTTGCCGTGTATTCCGGCACGGACGGTGCCGGCACAGCTGCCCATGATGATCACGTGTCCACCGGCTTCAACCAGGGCGCCGGAGTGCACGTTGCCCATGACCACCAGGTGTCCCAAATCGTGGCGGATCTCCTGTCCGGAACGCAGACCCTGCCAGATGATGTGTGTCCGGCCGCCGGACTGGACTTTTTTGACTGGGGGGGCCGGCTGGCGGGGCAGGGTGATGTCGGGGGCGGGTACCAGCCCGTACCCGGTGAGCAACTGCTCCAGTTCTTTCCGCTGGTGAGAGGGCAGGGGGGCCTTTTCCTGGTGCAGGGTGAATCGTGCCCCTTGGAAAAAACCCTTCGCTGACTCCATTTTTTGACAAAGACTTTGCTTTAGTTCATCGAAGCTGCCGGTTGTGGGTAGCAAAATGACCAGGCCGTTTCGGGTACCCTTGATCTGTATTTCGCCCGCCATGGAAGACAGCCCCTTCTGCCAAAAGTTACAAATTTGACTGCTTGTTTCTTATTTCGATCAAACCTGACTTTTTCCCTTTCGTCTGGCATAAAAAAACCGAATCCCGTAAACCATTTAGTAGGGTAAAACAATAATTCGCCGAGGGCGGCTTTGAAAGGAGGCTTTCCCCCATGCCGGAGTGGCGCAAGGATCCGGTGGTAGACCGGTGGGTCATTATCGCCACCGAAAGAGCAAAGCGTCCCACCGATTTCCGTTGTCCTCCCGATGAGCCCAACCCGGGAAACTGCCCCCTCTGTGTGGGTAACGAAGATAAGACCCCTCCGGAAGTGCTTGCTTTCCGGGAGAACGGTTCACCACCCAACGCCCGGGGTTGGTGGGTGCGCGTCGTGCCCAATAAGTTCCCCGCGGTACGCGCCGACGAGCGGCAGTACTCGTGGCGGGAGGGGATTTACGAGGCCATGAACGGCATCGGAGTCCACGAGGTAATTGTGGAGTCCACCGCGCACGAGCCCGACCTGGTCAACCAAACCGAGTGGCAGATCCAGGAAGTGCTGTGGGCCTGGCGGGCCCGTTCCCTTGAACTTCGTGCCGACACGCGCCTCAAATACATCCAGATCTTCAAAAACAAGGGCCGTACGGCGGGTGCGTCCCTGGAGCATACCCACTCGCAACTGCTCGGCATCCCGATGGTGCCGGTGGACGTTAGCCAGGAATTAGCCGGTTTTCATGACTACCGCAAAAACCGCGGTACCTGCGTTCTTTGCGATATGGTGCGGCAGGAAACAACGCGGCCGGACCGGGTGGTGATGGAAAACGACCGGTTCGTCTGTTTTTCCCCTTTCGCGGCCCGGTTCCCCTTCGAAATGTGGGTTGTGCCCAAGTATCACCAGCCCGACTTCGGCCAGATCGGGGAGGAAGACATCCGCGACCTGGCCCCGATACTCCGGGGCGCGCTGGTCAAGCTGGCCGCAACCGTATGCCAACCGCCGTACAACATGGTGTTGCACACCGCGCCGGTCAACGTGGGTGGGGAGATTTTCTACCACTGGCACTTTGAAATCCTGCCCCGGCTGACGATCATCGCCGGCTACGAACTGGGCACCGGTTACTACATCAACCCGACTCCCCCGGAACTGGCGGCCGAAGTGCTCCGGGAAGCGGGCGTCCCGCTGCCGCACCAGATTCCCACACCGTTTGCAGAGGAGGCAAGGCGCTATGTTTGATCGCCCCCTGAAAATCCTGTTCGTCTCTTCGGAAGTGGTTCCTTTCGCCAAAACCGGGGGCCTGGCCGACGTAGCCGGGTCGCTGCCCAAAGCGCTGGCCACGGTGGTTGATCACGGCCTGCCGCACCACGACGTGCGCGTGGTGATGCCCCGGTACAAGATGATCGAGGAAGCCCAGTACCTGACCGACTTCCCGGTTTGGTTCGCCGATCGTTATGAAGGGGCCATCATCCGCCAGCGGGAGATCGAAGCCCGTTTCCAGGATGGGGTAAAGACCATACCGGTTTACATGATCGACAATTATCATTATTACCACCGGGACAGGATTTACGACTTTGATGATGAGGCTGAACGGTTCGGGTTCTTCTGCAAGGCGGTGTTGGAACTTTTGCCGCGGTTGGGCTGGCCGCCGGATGTGATCCATTGCAACGACTGGCAGACCGGTCCGATCCCGCTGCTCTTGAAGACCCACTACAGCGCCGATCCGTTCTACCAGCGCACGGCGACCGTGTACACGATCCACAACCTGCAGTACCAGGGCAATTTCCCGCCGGAAGTGTTACGCTTGTTGGAGCTGGGCATGGAACACTTCCGGCCCGAGGATCTGGAGTTCTACGGGGCGGTGAGCTTTACGAAGGCCGGGATTCTTTACGCCGATGTGCTCAATACGGTGAGCCGGACCTACGCCCGCGAGATCCAGACGGCCGAATTCGGACAGCGGATGGAAGGCGTGCTCCGCCAGCGTGCCCACGAACTGTACGGCATCATCAACGGCATCAACTATCACGAATTCGACCCCAAAACCGACCCCAGGTTGCACCGCAACTACGACGCTGCCGGGGCGGAACACAAGAAGGAGAATAAGTACGCCCTCCAACGCGAACTGAACCTCCCGGTACGGGACGTCCCGGTCCTGGGCCTGATTTCTCGTTTGTACGACCAGAAGGGTCTGGACCTGATCGCCGAAATCGTCGACGAATTGATGCGCTTGGATATTCAACTTGTGGTGCTGGGTTCCGGTGACCGGCATTACGAGGACATGTTCCGGAAAATGAAGGCCCGCTACCCGCAGAAGATCGGCCTGCACATCGGCTTTAACGCCGTGCTGGCGCAGCGGATTTACGCCGGCGCGGACATGTTCTTGATGCCGTCGCGGTTCGAGCCCTGCGGCTTGGGACAGTTGATCAGCCTGCGTTACGGCACCATTCCGATTGTGCGGGCGACCGGCGGCTTGGCCGATACGGTCACGGAGTATGATCCGGCTACCGGGGACGGGAACGGGTTTTCTTTCCGTGAGTACGACGGCCGGGCGCTATATAGCGCCATTGCCCGGGCGCTCAAACTGTACCGGGATGACCGGGAAGCCTGGGCCCGGCTGGTTCGTAACGCGATGGAGATGGATTTTTCCTGGGCGCGTTCGGCCGTAGAATACCTCCAGCTATACCGGGACGCCATGGAGAAGGTGGGCGCTCGCAAGGGCATCCGCATCGCCTGAGGTAAAAATACTGAGCCGGCACCAACAAAATGGCCACCGCCGCGGTGGCCATTCCGTTTGTCCCGGCAGGAGTGACGTTAACCGGATAACGGACCAACGGGTTCGGCACTTAACGGACTCTCCTGAGATTTGAGATTGCCTAACTGGCTAACATATTATACGTAATCAAGCAACAATTAGGTAGAAATGAAGGATCATGCTAATCTTTGGTGAAATAAGCAACTATAGGGTGTAGTTGGGCAGGTGCTATGATGGACCAGATGTCGGTGTTAGCCGTAGTCTTTCAGTCCATACCCGAAAGTGTGGTTTTGTTCAGTTTGGCGGGCGCAATACTCGGGGTGCGCTGGGAACTCCGGATGTTAAGATATATCTTGTCAAGATATGATGGATTAAATTTTCACCCCCTGGGTAATTAAATATTCTTTTATTTCCTGTTGATCACGATAGTTTTCCCGGACCAGCCTCAAATGCTCTTTAATCAGAGAAATGCCCCTCTTTAACAAGCGGGCCATAAGCTCAGGAGGAACGCCGAACAAATACAAAATTAGCACAGCTTCAAAAGTACCGATGTAGTTGTCCACCGCCCGCGGCGAATGGTGGGTCATGCGGGCAATCTCTTTAACCGTGTAACCCTGCAGGCGCAGGCTGACAATCACATCCTTGTGTGTCATGCTTCTCCCGGCGTCAAGGATAGTCCCCGGGGTGGGCACCACCAGGTTGTGTTCCCGCTGCACGCTGCGAATCAATTCCGAGATGCGGGCCGAACTGATCTGGAAAATCCACTGCAACTCCATCAGGGTCAAAAGACCGTTTTGCCGGTAGGCTTCAAAACAGACCCGCACAATGCGCCTTTTCAATTGCTCCAAGAACCCCGGCACGGTGTCGGGAATATTAGCCAACTCATCGGGCGTCCAGACCCTGATAATCACCGGCGCCAAGCGCTTGTAACGCGTGGCTGTATCTTCCGACAAGCGTGCGCTGACATGAGTGACCACCAGCGGCATTTCACCGGGCTTTAACTCCTTGGTGCGCGGACAACAGATATTGCGTAGAGCGATAACCTCTTCAACCAACTGACGAGCCACTACCGGGCCGAGCCCTGCTTCTGCAGTCACAAACCCGGTTAGCTCTTTCAATACCTGGCCCGGCGCCAAAAAGTCCGGTGCTTGCAATCGGTCAGCGGGTAGAAGGGGCCGGATACCTTCAATCATTCGGCTCCAAAAAGCCCCATCACTTTCATCATAGGGCACGGGCGCGGGGCATAACTCGTCCACATAGCGGGATGGCCCGTTCCCGCATACCAGTGACCAGGGGTCGATAACCTTCAGCAAGTCGGTCTTACCGGCCCCGGTAAACTCCCGGCGGTACATCTTCAGACATTTTTTCAGCACCAGGTGCCGGGCTTGGGCGAAGTCCCCGCCGGCCAGGATCGGCTCCAGGTATTCCGGGCAAAACAGTGGCAACCTGGCCTGGCGCTGACCCCGGCAGACATAGAGCTCAAACGGTTTAACCCTGTCGATACCCAGGGTAGCTTCGGTTTCTTCCATGCGGCGGTTGATCTCCTTGACCAGAAGCCGGGCCACCAAAGATTCCTTGCCGAGATCGTATCTGCGGGCCAGGTATTGCGCCTGGTAGTTTTCCAGGGTCCTTTCCACCAGCGGGCAGTAGAGCTCGTAGCGGTTCACTGCTTTTCGCCCCGCAGGCTTTTTTTAGCTCGTCCTCGTGCAGCTCAAAAACCTTACGCAGGTGGTGAAGCCGGAAAGCATATTCGGGCCCGGAGTATTCCCGTATCAACTCCAGGTAAGTGTTAATTAACTTAACCGATCGCCCGGTCACCCGCCGGATTAAGGGCACGGTCAGGCCGCGCTCGGCCAGTACCAGCACCGCGGCGAATTCCTTGATATAGTTTTCAATGGCCTCGTAAGAATGCCCCGTACGGGCCACGATCTCGGTCTCGGTATGCATTTCGAGGTAAAGCCGGATGATTTTTTTGCGGTGGGTAATGCCGCGGCCGATGTCGCATTCAGAACCCCTTAAGGGCACCGCTACCTTGGGGTTGGTTCGCACCAGCCGGGATATGGCCTCGGGATGGGTACCTAAAAGATAACCCAGGTCGGCATACGTCAGGTAACCGCCGCTGTGCTTGGCCTGGGTGGTATAGCGCAGAATCTTTTGAAATTTAATATCGCTGAGCCGGTTAATATCCCGGTCCACATCAGGTGCCGGAACGTCCCGGGGGTCATAAAGGGATAAGGTTATCGGTACCAGCCGGCAAGCCTCCAACGGCTTTCCCGCGGGTTCGGTGCTGCTTACCGCCCAATACACAACATCGCCGTCGGCCCTGCCTGCAGATAGGGAGTCCAGTATTTGGGCGGCGATATCCCGTACAGCCCTGAGCTTGACCGGGGACAGGGCAAATCCGCCTCCAGTTCGGTTCTAAAAGATGCCCAGTCTGTGGCGGGTGCGGGAACACCCGGTTCATCCAGCAGGGGAAGCAGCTTTTTCTCCGGTGTAGCTTGTACAATGGCTAACCAGGCGGCTTCTTCCGGTTCCCGCGGCACGAACCCGCCGCCAAGAGCCAGGCGGGCCACATAAGCAAAGCGGGACAATATGTGGCGAAACGTTTCCCGGGACAGGGCGAACATGCGCCTGATATCCGCCTGGGGTTGTCCATCCAGGTACCTGGCCAGTGCCCGGGCGGAGCGCAGTTGCCCACCGCGCTGCCGTTCGGTACGGGAAAGGCCGGCCACCGGGACCCAAATACCTTCCCGGCGCAGCGCGACCATGCGGCCCCGCAAGGAGGTGGGCGTAATATTGCACAACACCGTTAGTTGTTTGGCGCTTAAAAGGGCGTCCTGCCGGTAGGCCTCTTCGACCAGGCGAAGAATACGGCCCGCCTGCATGGTGGATAACCCGAACTCCAGCTCAAGGTCCAAATCTTCAACATCGTAGGGAGTAAGCCTGATTTTTTTAAAGCTCTTGTGCCGGCGGGAAAAAGATTCCCGCCCTTCTACGGCATTAAAGATAATCTGGTTGGGGCCACGTACACCCGGTTGATTTAATATCCACCTACCGGTGCGGTACCCCAGTAACCGGGCCTCGGTTTCGCTCATGCCCAGCTCGTCGGCAAACCTAACGGCAAGCAAGCTTTCCAGTATTTTCTTACGGGCGGAGGCCACCTGGTACTTTAATCGCTGGCGGTATTCTTTTGCTCGTCCCATTGGTAAAACCTCCTTAGCGGCCTTTCTTGCCGGCCCGTTGAAAACCAGATTTGCGGCAAGGCCCTTTACCCGTGAACGATGCGGGGTTATTAATCTCGCTGATTACTTCCCGTACTCGTTCCAATCGCTGCATATCACGGAGGATTTGTTGAACTTGCAAGTATTTTTTCTCATCGTAACGCCCAAGCGTGGAAATCACGCGCTGTCTGGAATACTTTCCGCTTAAATGATAACTATGGACCACCTGCATGTAACGGATACCTCTTACTTTACAAATGCGGATGAACATAATGTGGTTTAATCCATCATATCACGGTTGAAGAAGTTAGAGTAAATACCGGTCAGATAATGTGAGCATTAACACGACTACTTGCCTAAACTTGAGTCAAAGAGGAATACCTTAGACCCCTCCTTCCGTTTCCAGGGGTACAAGTTTACCGTTGGTTAATTCCAAGACTTTTGCGTGTTTCGTAACAATCTGGTCGTGGGTAGCCACGATTATTGTTGCTCCGCCTTTTTGTTTTTGGCTCAAAAGAGCTAAAATTCTTTCTTTGTTCGCGACATCCAAATTAGCTGTTGGTTCATCGATCAAAATAAACCTTGGATCGGTCACCAAAGCCCTGGCTATGCAGGCTCTTTTCTTCTGTCCCAGACTTAGCTGACTGGGTCTGTTTTTAGCTTTATCTTCCAGTCCTACTTCTTTGAGCAGCTTAGCAACCACTTTCTCCTTCTCCTGTTTAGAGAATCCAGCAAGAATAAGCGGTAGAGCAACGTTTTCATAAAGTGGTAAACATTCAATCATGTAGCTGGATTGATGAGCAAAACCTATCTTTTCAATTCTGAATCTTTCCAGAGAGTTTTCTGAAGTGTTTATTATGTTAATCCGATCAAAGATAACTTCTCCTTCATCAGGTTTGTCATATGTTGCCAGGATGTTTAACAAAGTAGTCTTCCCCGCACCCGAACTACCAAATATGACAATAAACTCGCCTTGCTCAATGTCAAAGGATACACCATCAAGCACCTTTAATTCTCCGTAAGATTTGACCAGATTACTTACTCTGATCATGCGTTTTCACCCTTCTGCAAGCACTTCGGCTATTGATATTCTCCTCAACCGCTTGGAGGCCACTGCGCTACCCAGACATGATGCCGTGATTGCGACTAAGAGCAAATACATTAAGCTTTCCATGAACGCTTCAGAGGGATAATAAAACCCTATTATCCTTTGCATGTAAAGTTTGGCGCAAAGTGTTCCGACGAAAACTGTGACGGCCATTCTCAGCAGATTCTCCGCCAGGAAATGTGTGCCCAAGCTCTTTCTGGAAAAGCCCAAGCCCAGGAGTAAAGCATAGTCCTTTTTTCTTGTTTCAAACAGCAACCAAATGTCTTTTAGAGCGATTAAAAAAAGCGCAACGATACCCCCCCATTTAAGCAATCGAAGCATCCGATTGTGCGTCAATTCGTCCAGCGCTTCTTTTTGTTGCCTGATGAGATCGCTCCTTTTTAGAAGTGTGTAATTGCCTTCACCCTTCACGCCGTTTTCCACGCCGTTTTTCCACTTGACCCAAAAAGATGTGTACTCAAAGGGTCTGAACGCCTCTTTCACCTCTTGGGGGTAGTCGGCCAGAATAATCCCACTTGTGACTGAAGTAGGGAAAAGAACAGCGACGATCCTATATTCGACCGCGACATCTTTTTTGATTTTTATCCTGACCTGATTCCCGACGTCCACGCTGAGTTTTTTGGCGGTATAGGCGTCGATTACTGCTCCTCTTCTTGACACCTTTCCCCTGCGGATGTATCGCTCATTTATCTCTGTGATTTCCAGTGCTCGCTGCAAATCGTTGACCAAGATGAGGTTTATCCTGCCGGCGAAGTTCCCCTTCACATAAACTTCTGTGTCTCCAAAGCAAGCACCTTCAACTATCGCTTCGGCCCCGCCCCTTACCCTTTCTATGTCAGGTTTTTCCAGCGGGCCGGAGAGGAAAACATCAAATTCAGCAACCTCAAAAGGCCTGATCTCGGCGAATTCAGAAACTAAGGGAAGAGAAACCAGTACAGAAAAGTATGCTGCAATAAGGACCATTATTACCCCATACTTAAAAAAGTGGGAGAACCTCAACCTGTACTCCCGAAAAAAAAGAAAGCAGAGTTTTACGACTGTTTTTAGCAAGGATAACCCCTCCGCCATCTTAAAACACCAACATCCTTGTTATACTGGCATCCTTCTATTCATCTCTCTGAGCGACACTTCCCTAATTGATGACATATAACCATGCTGAACACGGGTATGGATTTGGAATATATCCCGGGCCGCCTCCCAGCTTCGCTTTATAGGTCCCGGTGGCGGTGGCTCGGGTACTCGCATTCAGATAAGCTGTCGACGAGCCACATACCCAAAAGCCTTTTCTGGCTCTCCATGCTGGACCCCCAAGATAGCTATTATAGGATTCGTATTTGAAGGATATAGGTGATAGATTTGTCGAAGTAACAGATGGTTGAACGAGTCTTCCGTCTACTAACTCATCGTAGTATTCATAGGATATTCCAACTGCTGCGGTATAAGATAACCACCCGTTCACGCTCACCCATTTTAATGGGTTAGTTCTACTTGGCGAAAATTCAAGTCTACCATCCGTGATGTACTGAGGTTGCACTGTACCGTTATTGTTTGATTCCGCTGCCGCAAACCCAACCGCTACGGGCGTAGTTAGCAACACCACCGCCAGCGCCGCCACTAAGACCGCCCGCCACCGGGTACCAAGTCTCGCCATAACTATGGATACCTCCTTAACCTGGAATTCTCGCTTTCCAGTACTTTCACTCTTCTCAACCCAACTGGTTAACCAAATACCCGCAAAATCTATCGCCCTTTCCTAACCCGTGCCACCTCCCCGCCTTCCTTTTCTCCCGTTATCTGCCAATTCCTCCTGTAAAGTAACATACAGCAAAGGGTATTTTTTGTAGCTTTTTGTCAAACTGGGAACCAAGGGCCAGCGCCCAGAGGTGGATTGTCCGAGATGTGCTGATGTGGAAAAGCAGTGGCAAACGGCCCTACCCCGGGGAGCTCCGGCAACAACCCATCCCCTCTTTCCACGACCACGCCGCCAAATCTCTTTGCCAGGCCGAAAAGGAAGAGCAGAACTGGGCTGGGAATGGCTATCTTTTTTAGTACGTGCCGCGGCGGGTAAAGACGTGTGGATAACGTTTTCGAACACCGGTACCTCTACCTGCAAGCCCCCTTTATGGTCGGCGCAATTGCTTCCGGACCTACGGCCCCGACCCGATGCATACAATCTGCCACTCCCCAGGCGTCGGCGGATCGAGCAGGGCCAGGCCTCAACCTCATACTCCATGAAGACCACCCGGCCAACCCTCCGCACACCATAAAACCCGGTCGAAAGGAGGCGCAGGTCGCGCAATTCCGGCTCCGGCATGGCCGTAAAGTCGCGCCAGGCCGGGTGAACCCACCTGACCGCACCCTTGAAATCCCGCCGCTCTAAGGCCTCGAAGTACCCACGCACCGCCTTTTCGGCGCCCTCCTGCCACCCCGCCTCGACGAGGCCAGCGTCACGCGCGTGGATGTTAACCGGTTCCCTGCTGACCACGGCCACCCTTGGGGTTCCGTCACCCGGCTCCCACACCAGCGTGAAAAACAGCGGGCCGCCGGGAACCATCCCGGCCCGGTAGACCTCCACCCACAGGCCACCCGCCCCGAAGCCGCCCCGCGACTCCACGGTCACGAGCTGCCCCTCGACCTCATTCTTTTGCAGCAGCGGCTGGCCCGCGCTCGTATCCGCGTAGCGCCAGACGTAGCTCTGCAGGGCGCCCGCGTCCCCGCAGCAACGGCCTCCAGGTAGGCGGCGATCACCCGCCGCGCGTCCTTGTCCGGGTCAAAGGGAGTCACTTGCACGGGTTCACCGGGCACGGGTTGGGCTGCTTCGTTGGTTTTGAGCCGGTCGTCCGGTAAGATGGCGATAAGCCTCCGCTCGGGCCACACG
>ENA-OSAE01000156-OSAE01000156.1-marine-sediment-metagenome-genome-assembly--contig:-NODE-156-length-48564-cov-26.143602_pt1 | contig 48564 bp, 41 predicted proteins | sample MGYA00237870_ERZ529317 | MGnify/ENA primary metagenome ERZ529317 (study PRJEB26369, sample SAMN03142812) | marine sediment metagenome | biome: marine; feature: borehole; material: sediment... | reverse complement strand
CAAGATGGAACCAGACCAGAGCAAACCCATCATTCAGGGAATCTTCCATCTCACCAGACTGCAGGTTTCTTGGAGCCATCGATGCCCTCATCGGCAGGCAACCGGTCCACCGGGACCGTCTGCCTCAGGGTCGCCGATGGGGAGCTTATGGTCCGTTGTTGTCTCTGCCTGCTTACAAGGTAGTTCTTTGGGAGGAGCAAGGGCAATGACGACGATTCTTTATTCGAAATCCATGAGCGTTTATGCCGCTTCACGCCTTCGCAAAACAGGTTTTAACGGGGTGGTCTATGCCGTCTTCAATCGTTCCTTCTACATCCTCGAGGAAAGCTCAGAAGTAGAGAAGCACCTTGTTTGCGTCGGGAGCCCTTCAATCTGCAACGGGCCCATGAATCTCATCATCGACGGCCTTTCGTCTCTTCGGCCCGATGAACTGGGTATCAAACCAGGGATGAAAGTGGAAGGATGCGGGGATTTTCTAGATCTAGGGAACAGAGTCATCGTTGCCCTGGACTCTGCCAGCAAGTGGGTACCAGCCCCAATCTTGGACACCCTTCCGGTCACATTGCCCCGGCTTAAAAGGGGTCTGGAGGTAGCTGAGGTAACGACCTGCCAACGCGGCAACAAAGCTGGGATGGGGTTTCTCTTGGCAACCGGCACCGGTTGGCCTGGGCAACCAACCTTAAGGCCGCCAATCGAGGAGAATGTCACAGCGAGGCTCCTTCGCGACAGGGCGGCGGTTCTAGTACCCGATTTTCTACACGCTGTTCTGGGATGCAGAATTACGGACGCCATCGAGGTTGCTGGGGGATTGATTGGGCTGGGACCTGGCCTTACACCGGCGGGCGACGATTTTTTGGGCGGTTTCATGGCTGGCCTCCTCTGGTTTGCCAAGGCTCTTCGGGGGCGCTTGGTAAAATTCGTTTTCACTTTGAACAAGGGCGTAGCTTGGGCGGCTCGCATGCGAACTACGCTCATTAGCCAGGTGATGCTCAGGCATGCAGCTCTGGGGTGCTTGGGAGAAGCGCCTCATGAACTCATCGCTTCTCTTTTGACCGGTAACCTTAACGAGGTCCCGGGGAAGACACTGGGGGCGATCGCCATGGGTAGCACATCTGGAACAGATATCGTCACCGGTATCCTTCTCGGGATGCGTATCGGCATTGAAATGAACAAGGTTTGAAGCATATTACAAACAAGTGGTCAGCTCCATCGACATGCATATTGGGAAACCTGGTTTTCCGACAGTAGAGTTTTCCGTAGCCTTGTTTTTTTACTGCCTCGTGAATTGAGTTCCACCAGTTTTCTCGAGGGCTTCCAAGGCACGGTCCAGGCTCGTAATTGCCGCACGCTTTCCGGGGCGGCTTTCAACGAAGCGGCATGCTGCTTCAACTTTGGGTCCCATACTGCCAGCCTGGAAATGCCCCTGCCGCTGGTACTCCCGTGCCTCTTGTACAGTTAAGGATTTGAGGTTTACCTGGTTGCGTTGACCGTAGTTCAAGGCGACATTGGGAACGTCGGTAAGGATGAGAAGAATATCTGCATCCAACTGGGTAGCGAGGCATGCGGCCGCCAGGTCCTTATCAACTACTGCCTCAACACCCACCAATCCTTTCTTTTCAGATTCGTAGACGGGAATACCACCGCCGCCTGCAGTAACAGGGATATAGCCACTGTCCAGAAGGACCTGTATGGCTTTGATACCAATTATCCGCCTTGGCTCAGGTGACGGAACGACACGGCGCCAGCCCCGTCCAGCGTCCTCAACCATTTTAAAGGCCTGTTCCTTCATAAGTTTATGAGCCAGAGCTTCGGTATAAAAAGGTCCGATGGGTTTGCTGGGTTGCTTGAAAGATGGGTCTTCGCAGTCGACAAGGACCGGGGTAACCAACGAGATACACTTATGTCTTAGACCCCGTGTCGAAAGACTGGCATCCAGAGCCGTCTGCAACATAAAACCTATGAGACCTTGGGTCTGTGCGCCGCAGGCGAACAAAGGCATAGGGGGCGTTAGGTGTTTGGCCTCTTCATTCTGAAGCATAATATTACCCACCTGGGGTCCATTGCCATGGGTAATAACCACCCGGTAGTTTGCCTCGACCAAATCGGCGATGGAATTAGCGCTGGCCCGGACGTTTGTGAGTTGTTCCTGGTACGTACCGCGTTGCCCCGATTGAAGGATGGCATTTCCGCCCAGGGCCACCACAACGGTTTGGACCATTCAAATCCCCCCCATGCTCAACTAAGTTAGAGAACCGACACTTGCCGCCTGCGCATTTCGCGGGTACGTGTCTGCAAGATAAAATGGATATGGGTTATGAACAATATTTTTTTATAATTGGCCTCCAACCCCAGAGCGCCCTTCGGTGACAAGTACCAAAAAGAAGACGTGCTGATTATCAAAACGCTACGGATTGTCAAAGACTGATAATAATCGTACATTTCTTTTGGTAACACGAACAAAGGGCGACCTTTTCCGCTAGTGGAATACGTCACAAAAAAAGCCTGGGTATCATATCGAGCCATCTGAAATGTTGGGAACCTTTGTTGTTCCTCACCCCTCTGGGGCTGCGGCATGGGAGGTTTCGTTTTAGAGCAACCCTAGCCTGCAACTGTTGCGAAATACCGCCTCCAATTTTCATCCTCCGTGGTGCCGCCATGGGAGGTGGAATGGAGCACTGCACTGAAAAAAAGTATGACCATGTGCCAAATGGCCAAATGGATGATAAAACATTTGGCAGGCAGAGATATATGTTGTCAGTCATGTTTTTGTTACAATTGGTACGATAGCTAGTTTGTCACGAAAGGAGCTGTGAAATTGTGATTGTGAGGATTGCTACAAAAAAGAATTGTTATCAGGATTCAGTAAAGCTGATGCAGATCACAAACCATATTAAGGCTATGCCTGGTATAATTACGGCAGCAGCCTTTATGGGCACTGATAACAACAAGGCTACTATGTCCCGGGCCGGATTTGATTTAGCCCAAATGGATCAGGCCGGACCCAACGATATTTTGTTCTTGGTGAAAGGAGAAGATGAGGCTTCCGTTGAAGCAGCTATAGTTCGCTACCAGTTTGCTTTGGACGAACAGGACACGGGCAGCGAAACAGGTGCTCCCGCTCCCCGTTCTGTCAGCTCCGCGGGTTCGATGCTGCCTGGTGCAAACCTGGCCCTAATTTCTGTCCCCGGCGAATATGCTTCCTATGAAGCATTTAAAGCTCTTAGAGCGGGAATGAATGTTCATTTATTTAGTGACAATGTACCTATTGAGCAGGAAATCAGGCTAAAAAAACTGGGCCAACGTTTGGGCTTGCTGGTTATGGGACCTGACTGCGGAACCTCAATCATAGGAGGAGTTCCCCTAGGCTTTGCCAATGTTGTAGCTTCAGGACCTGTGGGAATTGTGGGTGCTTCTGGCACGGGCATTCAGCAGTTGTCTGTCTTAATTGACCGCCTTGGCTCCGGGGTATCTCATGCCATCGGCGTGGGGGGTCGGGACCTTACTGACGCTGTGGGGGGAATAAGTACAAGTATGGCCTTGGATGTCTTGGAAGATGATGACCAGACAAAAGTAATTGTCCTGATTTCCAAACCTCCGGGAACCCAGACTCGAAAGAGGATCATTGAAAAAGTGAAGGCGTCCTCAAAGCCCGTGGTAGTGATCTTTTTTGGTGGAGACAAGAGTTTTGTTGACGGCCAAGAGTATGCTGCCGCCAATCTGGAACAGGGGGCAGCCATGGCTGTAGCTCTAGCTGCTGGCAAAGAACCTGGTAGTGACATCATCTCCTTCCCCAGGGACGGAGTTGGGGATATAGTAGTTAAGGAAACAGGTGGTAAAGCTGCCAGCCGTAAGTATTTGCGGGGGTTGTTTTCTGGTGGTAGTTTGGCTGCTGAGGCACTGCTGGAGCTTAATGAATATATCAGCCCGGTTACTTCCAATATCCATCCAGACCCAGCTTTAAAAACAGCAGATGTTGACAAGAGTTCAGGTCACACCGTCATCGACATGGGCGATGATTATTTTACTCAAGGCCGTCCTCATCCCATGATTGATCCCTACTACAGGGCCGAGCGTTTACTGGCAGAATGGGCTGATCCCGAAGTTGCTGTCATACTGTGTGATGTGGTTTTAGGCCACGGGTGTCATCCCAATCCTGCAGGAGCCTTGGCAGAGGCTGTCAAGGAGGCCCGGTCCCAATATGGCGAAGGGGTAACGGTTGTTGCATCGGTTTGCGGAACTGAAAAAGACCCCCAAATCCTTTCAGTTCAGGAAGCCTTGTTGAAAGAAGCTGGTGTTCTTGTTTTCCCCACCAATGTTTTCGCAGCCCAGGTTGCCGGGGAAATAACTCGTATTTCTTTTGAAAGGAGTGATGCTGGTGACAAAAAAGCTTATTAACTCAAGACCGAAAGTAGTAAATGTCGGCGTAGATACCTTTGGCGATAGTGTCAAAGCTGCAGGTTCCGACAGCGTCCAGGTGGACTGGCGGCCTCCGGCCCAAGGGGATGCGGAACTGATCAACATTCTCCTGGCCTTGGAAGAGTACCATGATGAGATCGGTAAGGCCAACGAAAAAGCGGTAGAAAAAGTGCTAGCAGCCCAACCGGTATGGATAGATGTTGGGCCGGCCCTGGATGTAATCCCCGGGTTTACGCCAGACACTGTCCTTCATGCCGGTCCGCCAGTGACCTGGGAGGATATGTGCGGCCCCATGAAGGGAGCCGTGATAGGTGCTTTGATCTTCGAAGGCCGGGCCAAAGACAAGGATGAAGCCGTGGCCTTGGCGGCATCAGGAACCCTTAAGTTTTCTCCCTGTCACCATTTCAATGCTGTTGGTCCCATGTCTGGAGTAATTACCGCCTCGATGCCTGTGATTGTTGTGGAAAACAAGACCGACGGCAACCTGGCGTACAGTAATTTTAACAGCGAAAAAAACCGGAAGGCTTTAAGTTTTGGTGCTTTTGACCAAGATGTGCAGGATATCTTGATCTGGCAGCGGGACGTAATGGGGCCGATGTTAGGAAAAGCTGTCCGCGAAATGGGTGGTATCGACCTCAAGGCTATTACCGCCCGAGCCTTGCAGATGGGGGATGAATGCCATAACCGGCACGTTGCTTCAACATCGCTGCTGTTGAGGGAAATGATGCCTACCCTGGCTCGCCTTGATTTGCCTCGAGAACAACTGGCCGAGCTAGCTGACTATATGCTGCACAATGACTGGTTTTTCCTAAATTTCTCCATGGCTGCCTGTAAGGCCACCATGGATTCTGGGCACGGAGTTCCCATGAGTACCATGGTAACAGCCATGGCCCGAAACGGCGTAAAAGTGGGTATTCGGGTCAGCGGCCTGGGGGAAAAGTGGTTTACTGCTCCTGCCCCCCCTATTCGTGGTTTGATGTTTCCACCCTTTACTGAGAAAGATGCTAACCCTGACATGGGGGACAGTACCATCACTGAAACCTGCGGTATCGGGGCCTTTGCCATGGCGGCAGCCCCGGCCATGGTAAAACTTGTCGGTGGTACTGTGGCCGAAGCCATCGGGTTCACCAAGACCATGGCTGACATAACTATCGCAGAAAACAAAGCTTACACGATTCCTACTTTAGATTTTTTGGGTACCCCTACCGGTATTGACATCCGCAAGGTGGTGGATACGGGGATTCTTCCAAAAATCAATACTGGTATCGCTCACCGTCAACCAGGTTATGGGATCGTAGGGGCGGGAATCACAGAAATTCCCATGGAGTGCTTTGTTGCTGCCCTAAAGGCAATGTATCAATCCATCTAGGCTTCAATACTTGACAGCTTGACCATTCTTGATTAAGACCAAGTCCTTGTTATCAAAGATGTATTCAGTAAAGATGTCAAGTATTTGAGCTAAAGTATCAAGAGGAGGTATGACAGCTATGAAAGAACAGGCCTATTTCTCTTGGTGGACCCGGGGTGACTGGAATGGCTTCTTCGGCTTGTTTACCAACATTATCACCAACCTGATGGTGATGTCCGGACTTCTCCTTTATGCCGTTGGCATTCCTGCAAATATCGTCTATGGCCAGGTAATGCCGGCAGTGGGTGTTTCGCTGATTATTGGGAACGTTTATTATGGTTTTGCCGCTCGGCGGCTGGCCCTTAAGGAGAAGAGGAGTGATGTTACCGCCCTTCCCTATGGACCATCGGTAGGGCACATGTTCGTCGTTACCTTCCTGATTATTGGTCCAGTATTTTGGCAGACAGGTGACCCTGTCCTGGCCTGGCAGGTGGGTATTGCCTGGGCTGTCATTGAAGCATTTATTGAAATCATCGGTTTTGCTGTCGGGCCTTTTGTGCGCAAGCATACACCCAGGGCTGCTATGCTGGGAGTTTTGGCTGGGTTGTCAATAACCCTGATTGCCATGACACCTTCTTTTCAAACCTGGGAAGTTCCCTACATTGCCTTTGTGAGCCTAGCTTTGGTTATGCTCGGTTGGATGGCTAACAGGCAATTGCCTGGCAACATTCCCCATGGTTTGGTCATTATCGTCGCTGGCGTAATTCTTGGTTGGGCAACGGGATACATGCGCCCGGAAGGGTTCACTAATGCTGTTTCCAACATGTCTGCAACCTTACCCATGTTCCGTTTTGGGGATATCATTGAGGGCTTAAAAGGTATTACTCCTTTCCTGGCCATCGCGCTGCCTTTAGGTGTTGGTAACGCTATTTCTACCCTTAACAACATTGAAAGCGCTGCTGCTGCCGGTGACAACTACAACACCCGGGAGTGTATGGTTGTTGATGGTGTTGGCACTCTTTTTGGTGCCCTGCTGGGGAGCCCTTTCCCCACCACAGTGTACATCGGCCATCCTGGCTGGAAGAACGTAGGCGCCCGAGCTGGTTACTCGGTAGCCACTGGTGTCGCTTCGCTCTTGGTTTGTGTGCTGGGCATTGTTCCGATACTACTTACAGTTGTGCCCCTGGTTGCCGTGCTCCCGATTCTTCTCTACATCGGTTTGGTTATGGGGGCGCAGGCCTTCCAGTCTACTCCTAAACAGCATGCCCCTGCCATTATTCTTGCCATCATCCCCTGGGTGGCCATGTGGGGTAAAAATCTAGTAGATAATGCCCTAAACGCCGCAGGGACCAACGCCTGGGAGGTTGGTATGGAAGCCCTAGAAAATGCCAGTGTTCTCTACAACGGTATGAAGATCCTTTCAAGTGGTGCCATTATCACCAGCCTGGTCATTGCCGCGGTGGCGGCCTATGTTATTGACCACAAGTTTAAGCATGCCGCTATTTATGCTTTGGCTGGGGCTGTATTTGCTTTCTTCGGATTTATTCATGCCGATGCTATTGGTGTTGGCGCTGCTGTAGAACAGGCCATCGGTTATGCTGCCCTGTCCGTCCTGTTCTTTGTAATCCACTTTATGAGCGTTAAAGAGCAAAAAGATCTTGGTGCCGGTGAAAAGGTAACCGGTTAACCTCTCGTACCCAGTGGAAGATAACGAGGAGGCGGCTGGACCGGTCCCGGTCGCCTCTCTTGCACCCTTGAAGATGAGCCTATGAGGGTCCTGGACCAACCGGCCATGACCTTGGTCATCGTTCTGCTTGTGCTGGCACGTGGCCATAGTCTTTCCCAGGGTGCGCAGACCTTTTCCATCATCTCACTGGACCCGCCTGAATATCCTCAGTTCTCCGGGGCAGGAGCGAAGGCCGGCTCCAGGTCCCTTTCCACCCTTGCCACCCGATTGGTCTCAAGCAGGCTTGCCTAGTAGAAAAAGCCCTTGGCTACAACCAAAGCGGCACCACTACGGGTCTTCGGTCGAAAAAAGACCATCCGCCCCACTGAGTTCATCCCAAAACAGTTCTAGGGATTAACCACGACCGCAGTAGGAGTTCCTCCTCCTCCCAAAAAAACACAGTTATTCTTCTGTCAAGGTCCGTTACCGTGTTCAGTGCCCAATGGGGGGCCTGAGAACCTCCGCCGCGAGGCCCGGTGCCCCACCGCCTTCAACCACACTTCCAGGGCCTCGAAATCTCACTCGCACTTAAAGTAAATCGGGGCCCGTGTGTGACGACGGCCCCCGGGGTGACCTCCAGAAGGAGGATACAGGCTCACCACTGCAGTATTGAAGGTTAGGGGTTCGGCACAGTCCGAGCACTCAATCCGAAAAGCCGTGACTAGTGCTCCATGCCGCCATGCGCGGTACTAACCAGTAACAGGCAAACCTTGCGCACCAGAATGGGTTAGACTGACCTTGAATACATGGGAAGGAAATTTGCCTGCTAGATTTCTAAACCGATTCCCAAGTGAGGAGGATTTTGCAGATGGGACGCATGGTTGCCATAGAGGCCAAACCGTATGAGTTTACATGTGACCTGGACAGGACTGCACTGCTCATTATCGATATGCAGAACGATTTCCTGTCACCCGGCGGATTTGGCGAACTTCTTGGCAACGACATGTCTGTAATTCGTGAGCCCGTTGAGCCTACCAGGCGTGTACTGGAGGCCTGTCGGGAAGCGGGAATCATGGTTATTCATACGCGTGAAGGGCACCGTCCGGATCTTTCGGATTGCTCACCATCGAAGCTCAGACGCACCAAGAGACAGGGGGCAGGCATCGGGGACAAGGGCCCAATGGGGCGGATCCTGATCAGAGGTGAAAAAGGACACGATATCATCCCTGAATTGAGTCCCCGCGCGGGAGAACCAGTAATCGACAAACCCGGTAAAGGTGCCTTCTATGCTACTGCACTGCATGCGATTCTTACCAATGCTGGAATCGAGGCGCTCTTTGTGGCAGGCGTAACCACTCACGTTTGTGTGAGCACAACAGTCCGCGAGGCCTCGGACCGTGGTTTCGAATGTCTCGTCCTCGAGGACTGTACCGCAGCCTTTGACCCTACAGACAAGAAGGCGGCACTGTGGCAGATCCAGCAGCAGGGTGCAATTTTCGGCTGGGTGGCTCCGTCGGAAAAGGTGCTTACTGTTCTTAGAAATTCTTAAGGACTGGGGCGGTCTTATCTTACTTCTGTGTTGTTCACACCACCGAATGGGACCGGGACGCCCTCCTCACGGGAGGTCAGGCGGGATCTGGCCGGGGGGTACACTTCATGCTGGCCGAAGTAAGTAATAGGTGAACTGCACGGGCGAATCCAGGCTCGGGGCCTTAACGCTGTGAGCCCGGAGTGGGCCAGATTGGTGCCGGTATTGTTCGCGCTCGAAAGGAATGTTTCATGGCGGCGCTGCGCTCCTTGAGCAAGCGTCTGTGGTAAAGGACTTAACAACGAGGGGTTGGTTGCGGTGAGGTCAGGAACCCTGGTAGGAGATGAATGGTCATGCCCTGGGCCAGCCGTTCCTGGACAGCCGTGCAGCAGGTCTCTGCGGGTTACTTGGCGAATAAATACATCAGGTGTATATGCTATATGCACTTAGTAGGCAATCATTAAGAGGTGCGGGGGCAAACCGCCATGAGCGTGACGGTTTTCAAGGCCTTGACGCTAAATAGTCTTCGGGGAACCCGGGTCCTCGCTGGATACGCCGGTCTAGAGAATCCGATCCGTTCTGTCAGTGTGATGGAAGTTCCCGACATCGAACGGTGGGTTCGGGAGGGGGATCTGCTCCTTACAACGGTCTACCCCATCAAAGACGATCCCCGGGCCCAGGAGACCCTTGTGCCACGGCTAGCAAAGCAGGGGTTGTCAGGACTGGCGATTAAACCATCTCGGTATATAGACCAGGTGCCGGACGCAATGATCGAGGCTGCCGACCAGTGCAACTTCCCGCTCTTGGAGCTTCCAGCCCATGTGTCCTTTAATGATATCATTATTGAACTTCTAACGGAAATCCTGGAACATCGTGCAGAGCAGCTAAAACGTTCGGAGGAAATCAACCGGCGTTTTACAGAAATCGTGCTTCAGGGCGGCGGTCTGCAGGAGATTGCCGACACTCTGGCGGAGTTATTGAAGACCCCTGTAACGATTCATAATCTTGAATCAGAACTTCTCGCGACATCCTGTCGGCCCGATATGATTGGCAACTTGGGGATGAAGCCAGGTGACTTCGAAAGGGGAGTTTCAGCACTGGCCGAGAACAATAGCCTTCCGTGGCTCTTGAGGCAGCCTACTTGGAGGCGGATGCGGGTTGGGGAGATGATGGTCGAACATTTCGTCCACCCGATTATTGTTGAGGGAAGAAACTTGGGTTATCTTTGTGCTTGGGAAATCAGTCATGAGGTTGCTCCTGACCATCAGATCATCCTCAATCACGCTGCCACGGTAACGGCGTTGCAGTTTATGAAAGAGGAAGCCGTAAAGGAAGTGGAATGTCGCTTCCGCAACGATTTTCTCAATAATCTCCTCGGAGGATACCTGGAATCCATGGAGGCTATTGTAGAAAGGGGACGCCTTTACGGATGGGATCTCACCAAACCCTATGTCCTGCTCTTGGCAAACATTGATAACCAAGAATCCTACTATTCCAGTGAAGGGTTTATGGAGGACAGCTTTTGGCGTCTGAAGAATCGGCTCTTGTCCATTATAGAGCGGGTAGTTACGACCACCTACCCCGACGCCATCATTACCGACAAATCTGACGGTATCGTCATCTTTATGCCTGTACGCTCGTCGTGGGGGGAGAATGAAGTAAAGCAGCGAGCCAAGGAAATGGCCCAGCGGATCGTCGACCATATTCAAAAGGAGGTTGACGGGGTCTCCATTTCCATTGGGATCGGCAGGTATTATTCAGAGCCGGTGAAGTGGAAGAAGGCGTACCGGGAGGCGAGGCAGGCATTGCAGATTGTTAACTCCCTTGGTACAGGGGGAGAGGTTATACACTACGATGACCTTGGTGTGTACCGGATTCTTGCAACGTTTAAGGATAAGAAGGAGCTGGAGATTTTCTGCGAGGAAACGATTGGGCCCCTGGTTCAATACGACCAGGAGCATGATTCAAACTTGCTGATAACTCTTGAGACTTACCTGCAGACGAACGGAAACTTGAAGGAGACGGCCAAGAACCTGTTTATTCACTACAACACACTTCGTTACCGCCTGGAGCGGATCGAGGGTTTAACCGGTAAATCACTTGCGGATGCCGAAGATTACCTGTCATTCCATGTCGCTGTGAAAATTTACCGGTTGCTGAATACGGGTCAAACTCTGCTTGGGAAAACAGAATAGTATCGTAAAGAACCCCTCAGACACATGCTCGGTCTACCAAATAACATAACACCCCGCCTGATCCTGATTCAGTCCCCACCGGTTGACAGTCTGGCTGGAGGCCTGTTGTGTCTGCGGCGCGAGTTGCGCAGGAACGCCCAACTGAGGAAAGTTTACGGGTTCGACCCGTTGCTGGGCGAACGAGCGCCGGGTCCAAAACATGGAGATGGGAACCGAGGGTTTTGACTCGGACGAAGAAAAACATTCAGAAAATAAAACAGGCAGAGCAGGAATTTTCCGGTTGGTGTCAAACCTTTTTATAGACAATCATATCACATATCAAATATCAAATATCAGTTGCTTTGGTCTTTTTGTTTTTCTGCAGAGAGAGAAGAGCTGATGTTATTGCTGGGGATAATTTAAGGCGGGCGTGGGAAAAAAGTGTCGTCGGGACAGCTCTGAGATTGGAGGTAGTTCATGACAAGTCTCAACACGAAGAACGTGGAGAACCGGTATGTAACCAAACGCGAGATGGTCTATCGGATTCTTAGGGAAAACATTATCAGCGGTCACCTCAAACCAGGCTCCAGGCTGGTACTTAGGGCCATCGCTGAGGAACTGGGTGTTTCAGAACTCCCAGTGCGGGAGGCACTCCGGAGACTTGAGGCGGAACGCTTGGTGAAGGTAACTCCTCACAGTGGGGCAGAGGTTGTGGGCCTGTGCCCCCACGACATAAGGGAGATCTTTGCCATTCGGAGTGTCCTTGAAGGCTATGCCACGAGACTTGCAGCTCCCAATATTAGCAGCGAGGTTTTGTTGGAGTTGCGTGAGCTAACGGAAAAGATGAAGGACTATGCCCTTCAAGGAGATGCCCAGTCTGTTGGGATTCTCAACCGTGAGTTTCACCGCAAGATATACGAGCTGAGCCCCTTTCCACGCCTGCAGAAGTTGATCTTTGATCTCTGGGATGAGTCAGAAAGGTCAAGGGCCGTGTTTACCTTTGATCAACGGCGGCCTCTAGAGTCAGTCAAGGAACATGAGGCAATTCTGGATGCGATTGAGGCAGGTGATGGCCAGCAGGTAGAACAAATCGTGCGCGAACACAAGAGACGAACCGGCGATATCTTGGTTGAGTACGCAGAACGAGGAGAGTTGGGATAGGATCCGAGTAGTTCTCACCAACCAGACGATTCGCTCAACAATGGTTAAATATTTAAGAGGAGGAGATTAGTTTTGTTTTTTTTGAAAAAGTTTTCCCTTGTAGTTCTGATTATGGTTCTTGGTTCTGTATTTGTGCTATCGGGATGTGGAAGTCAGGAAACCAGTCAAGGGACTCCGGATCAACCAAAACAAATGACCATTGGAACGGCAAGCATGGGTGGTGCCTACTACCCAATCGGTACAGGGGTAGCCGAACTGGTCAGCAAGTATGTTGACGGCATCCAAATGACGGCGGAAGTGACCGGCGGAGCCGCTGAGAACCCCAGGTTAGTCGGCAACAATGAGGTTGACTTGGGTATCACCAATTCTCACCTGTCCTATTTCGCTTTAAACGGAATGGCTCCTTTTGATAAGAAATATAACATCCGTGCCCTTGGAGCTTTACACCCGACTATTCTGCACATAGTAACCCTGGAAGGTTCTGATGTTAAGACCATCGCTGACATGAAGGGTAAAAGGGCTGCCGTTGGACCTGCGGGCGGTGGGACAATCACGATGCTCAAGAACGTCCTATCCATGTACGATATGACGCTTGACGATCTCCAGAAAAGCTACGTGTCATACATGGACGGAATGATGGCTTTGAAGGACGGGAAGGTCGATGTGTCGGCTGCTGCAGCCGGATTCCCTACTTCTGCAGTTCTGGAGTTATCTGCGACCGAAAAGATCCGTTTTGTTGAGCTTGATGAGAATAAACTACCTGCCTTCTTCGAAAAGTATCCTTATTATTCACGGGTGGTTGTGCCTGCAGAGACCTACAAGATGGAGAAAGATTCAACGGTAATTGGTGTCAGGAATGTATTAATTGTCAGTGCCGATATGGACGAGGAGACTGCCTACGAAATTACCAAGGCTATATTTACGCATCTAGAGGAACTTGGTGAGTACCATGTCTCAGCGAAAAAGGTAAGTCTGCAGACAGCTATAGAAGTACCCATTGAACTGCATCCTGGCGCTGAGAGATTCTTTAAAGAAGAAGGGTTAATCAAATAGTCATCAGCTTCTTGGGGGGATAAGCGTTGGGGAGCTTCCTAAAAGGTGCCATCGATATGCACATTCATATTGGGCCGGATGATGGTCCCAGGTATTCATCCAGCATTGGCCTTGCACGACAAGCTGCCGCCAGCGGGATGGCGGGATTGGTCCTGAAGGATCATCTTACACAGTCTGTCCAAAAGGCTAAGCTCACGATGGAAGTGGTACCTAACATAGAAGTCATCGGAGGTATTACCCTAAACCATACTGTAGGGGGTCTGTACCCGCGTAGTCTTTTGTCTGCGATTAAGACCGGGGCAAAGATCGTGTGGATGCCAACGGTAGATGCTGCTTTCTGCTTGCGGAAGGCTCGAGAAGGACACTGGATCAAGAAGTACGTGGAAAAGAAATCAATGGGCTATACAGTTGAAGGCATTTCCCTTCTTGATGCCAATGCCAAGCTGACCAAGGAGGCTATGGATATACTGCATATCGCTGCTGATCACGACATAGTTCTCAGCACAGGACACATTTCCCCGGAAGAATGCTTAGCCCTGGCCGAAGCCGCTGACAAAATAGGGTTTAGGAAGCTCACCATTTGCCACCCAAATGCCTGGCTTGAAGACTTCACGCCTGAGATATTGCAGCAGCTTGCCGGTGGGGGAGCCTACCTCGAGCTCTCGTTCGGGGTTTGCTCCCCCCTTCACGGGCGTCAGCATCCACAGGAAATTGCTGACATTGTTAAACTTGTTGGGGTAAAGCGGTGTATAATGATCACGGATTACGGACAGGTGGAGAGCCCGTCACCGGTTGAGGGATTACGGGTTTATGGTGAACTAATGATGGATTGCGGCATAACTCCCGACGAGCTTGAGGTTATGATCAAGGAGAATCCGGCCAAATTGTTAGGGATTGCTGCAGGCCCTGAAACGTCGTCTGAAACAATGGAGGGGTAAGGACCTTGAGTAAGAAGCCCACAGAAGAAAGCAAGAGGACAAGAACTCTAACTGGCCCTGTGGGCATGTTGGCGTTCTTGCTTGCAGTTGGACTTGGGCTGTTCCACATTTATACCGGCGGTTTTGGCGCAGTTTCTGCTATGGCCCAACGTGCTATTCACTGGACAGTACTGTCATTTCTTGTCTTTCTTTATTACCCAGCTTCTGGTCGTTCCAAAGGGCAAACAACTGTCTTCGACTATGCCTGGGCACTCACTGCAGCTGTGTCCGGGCTCTATATCCTTTTCAACTGGAACAGGATAGCTCAAAACGCTGGAATAACCAACAGTACAGACATTCTTATGGGTGTGGTAGCAGTAGTTGTGGTGCTCGAAGCTACCAGGCGTGTTGTGGGGCCAGTATTGGCAACGATAGGTGGCTTGTTTCTCCTTTACGGGTATTTTGGGGCTTGGCTTCCCGGTTATTTCGGGCATCGGCCGTATTCCCTTGAACGAATAATTTCGTTCATGTACACGTCAACTGAAGGGATTTTTGGTATCCCCATGAGTGTATCAGCTAGTTACGTTGCCCTCTTCGTGATATTCGGTGCTATATTGGAAAAATTCGGTGGAGGGGAGTTTTTCGTTAACTTGGCTTTTGCTATTACGGGAAAGCTCCGGGGCGGACCCGCCAAGGCTGCCATAGTCAGCAGTGGTTTGATGGGAACCATGTCAGGCTCAGCTGTTGCTAACGTTGTTACGACTGGCGCTTTCACAATTCCTTTGATGAAACGAGCTGGTTACAAACCACATGTGGCAGGGGCGATTGAGGCTGCCGCTTCGACAGGCGGACAAATAATGCCCCCAGTCATGGGTGCAGCAGCCTTCTTGATGGCTGAAATGACGGGGATCAAGTACCTGGAGATAATGAAAGCGGCCCTTATTCCTGCTCTATTGTACTTCTTCGCCGTATATTTGATGGTTGATTTCGAAGCTGGAAAGGAAGACATAACGGCGGATTCATCGGTGTCGCCCGGCCTTAAAGCGACCCTCATCAAGAGAGGGTATCTCTTGATCCCTCTTTTTGTCTTGATCGGATTCCTTTTGGCCGGTTTTTCTCCCATGAAGTCTGTTGTGTGGGCAGCTGTCTCTGTACTGCTGTTGACTTTCGTGTTTGACCGGGATCGTTTCAAGATTGTCCCAAATTTCCTGGACGCTCTTAACAAGGGTATCAATAACACGATAAATATAGCTGTCGCATGCGCTTGTTCTGGGTTAATAGTGGGAGTCATAGCGTTGACGGGGCTTGGTCTTAAATTTTCTTCGCTTATTGTATCATTTTCGGGAACCAACATTTTGCCTGCACTGGTGCTTACCATGTTGGCATCCCTTGTCCTTGGTTTTGGGTTACCGACAACTGCGGCTTACGTTGTTCTGGCTACTTTAGGTGCTCCAGCCCTGGTACAACTGGGGATTCCCGTTCTTGCTGCCCACATGTTCGTTTTTTACTTTGGTTGTATTTCTACCATAACGCCACCTGTGGCGTTATCAGCCTACGGGGGGGCAGCCCTTGCAGGAGCAAATCCCAATACTGTGGGTTGGACTGCCTTCAAATTTGGCATCGTAGGTTTTCTGGTCCCCTACATGTGGATTTACGGCCCGGGCCTTCTATTGATGGCTCCTCCTTTGAAAGTGGTCCAAGTCATATGCACGAGTATTATTGGCGTGATCGCTGTTGCTGCCTCACTCCAGGGGTTTGCTTTAACCAGGTTGTCGAGAGTTGAGCGGGTGATGGGCTTTATCGCTGGGGTGTCAATGATCAATGCTGAACTCGTCACCGATATGCTTGGACTTGCTGTGCTTGTGCCTCTGGCCTTGTCACAGCTCTCTAGAACGCGGAAAAAGGGGGTTCCGGTTTGAGTCCTGCCCGAGGGGAAAAGCGGTGTTCCAGGTGTGGACGTGAGCACTTTATTTCCGGACCGGATGGTAGCCTATGCCCTGCCTGCCGCCAAGAAGTGTTTTCGTGGAGGCTTATAGGAGACAACCCACGGCCGGTTGACCCGTCTGAAAGGGAGATGTTCTTTCGGGATAAACCTAAGGAATTCCTCGGCCAGCCTCAACCTTTGAAGGAAATCTGGCCGAGGGATTTAAGAGTTGTCAGGTCCTGCTGCTTTTCTTGCAACTGTTGCTGCGAAGTGCTGGTATACGTTGATGATACCGGACAGGTTGTGAAGGTAGAAGGTGATCCTGACTCTCCGGTCACAGGGGGAGTCTTGTGTTCCAAAGGCCTCGCTGCCAAGAAGTTGCTCACAAGCCCACGCCGTATTCCTTATCCCATGGTAAAGAGGGGCAGCCGGGCTTCAGGAAATTGGGATAGGGTAAGCTGGGACGAAGCATTGGACCTAATCGCTTCAAAGCTTATAGATCTAAAGGATCGTTACGGCCCTGAATCCATTGCCTTTCTTGAGGGCACCAGGAGGGGTTGGAGTCGGGTTTTTTCGAGACTGGCCAATTCGTTAGGAGCGGTCAACGCGGGAGCTCCCGGGTGGGCACAGTGTCTTTGGCCGCGGTTAATTACCAGCAGGGTTACCTTTGGTTCTGAACTGATGGAGGTACCCGATTACCCCAACTCAAAATGTATTTTGGTTTGGGGCAAAAATCCCCCCGCTACTTACCCGATTCATGCGCGGGAGATTATGGCTGCGCGGGCCAGAGGGGCAGTAATTATCACTGTGGATCCTGTTTTTTCTAAAACGGCAGCCAAGTCAGACCTATGGCTGCAGCTTAGACCTGGCACAGATACAGCCCTGGCGCTAGGGATGGCAAAAGTTATTATTGAAGAGGGTCTTTACGACGAGGACTTTGTTAGATCATGGACAGTTGGGTTTGACAAACTAGCGGCGCGTTTGGGTGGTTACTCCCTCGACGAGATTTCTAAGATAACCTGGGTTCCCAAAGAACTAATACAGGAAGCAGCGCGGGTTTACGCTTTGTCGAGACCTGCCAGTGTAAGTCAAGGGGTTACTCTCGACCAAACCAGTAATCCGATACAGACATGCCGGTCGCTGGCCATTTTGGTTGCCATAACTGGTAATGTTGACGTACCGGGTGGAAACATCGTTCCTTCAAGAAGGGGTGAGGTCAGTCGAAACGCTCATTCCTTTATCCGGGCTGAATCTGTACCCCGGAAGCTGTTGGAAAAAAGACTGGGTTATAAAGAGTATCCACTGCTTTGTGGTGAATTAGCACCGGTGCCTTCGGTACATATGCCCTCCCTTTGGAGAGCTGTAATAACGGAAGAACCGTACCCTATACGAGGTGCCTTGATCTTTGGAAGCAACGTACTAGTGAGCTATGCGAATTCTTCGATGGTAGAACAGGCGCTGAAAAAGTTAGAGTTTATTGCTGTTGCTGATGTTTTCATGACCCCCACCGCTGATTTGGCTGATATCATTTTCCCTGCCTCGTCATGGCTTGAAAGGAATAACGTAATATCTTCATTCCAGACGTCACGAGAATACACTTTGGTTCAGCAGGCCGCAACTCGTATGGGTGAAGCGCGGTCTGATTTTGAGATAATCTTTGACTTGGGCAAGAGACTGGGGATAGGTGAGTACTTTTGGGAAACCGAAAAAGACTTTTTAGATCATATCCTGGAACCTGTGGGCCTCACTTTCGACGAGTTTACATGCCTCAAGCGTCTTCATGTACCTGTAAAATACCGCAGCTACTTGAAGGAAGGCTTTAAGACCCCGTCTGGTAAGGTGGAACTTTACAGCAGTGTCCTCGAAAAGAACGGTTTAGATCCCTTGCCTTCATACCACGAACCATTTCAAAGTCCCCTGGAGACACCTGGTCTTGCGGAGGAATTCCCTCTGGTGCTGACCACAGGTGGAAGGGTGCCAGTCTTTCGGCACTCGGAGTTTAGGCATATTGACTGGTTGCGTGAACGTTGTCCTTTTCCTATAGTTCAGATGCACCCTGCGACCGCCAAACAGCTTGGAATAAAGCCGGGAACGGAAGTGGTCGTCGAAACTCCAACTGGCTCGGTTAATGGTATCGCGGACGTCACAGAAGGTATTCACCCTAGTGTTGTGCAGGTTACCCCTGGGTGGTGGGGCCGTGGTAATATTAATAAGATCGTTCAGAACGAGTGGTGTGCTCCCGGGATAGGTACAACCCCAATGCGTGGACTTCTATGTAGAGTAAGCAGGGTGAAGAGACCTGTCCTCCTGGACGAATGGGAGGGTTTGGGTTGAGCGGCAGGCTAAAGCTAGTCATTGATATCGATAGGTGCTGGGGCTGCTATGCCTGCGAGGTAGCATGTAAACAGGAACATGACCTTCCGGCAGGCCTGAATCCGATTAGGGTAATCCAGGTCGGCCCCAGAAACTTCGGCGGCAAGATCCATATGGCTTTCATACCAGTTTTGTGCCAGCACTGCTATCAGCCTGAATGCATTGAACGATGCCTGGAGAAAGCCATCTTTAGAACTGCAGATGGGGCGATCATGGTTGATGCCAATAAGTGTCTAGGTTGTGGGGTTTGTGTTGCCCACTGCCCGTATGGTGCCATTGACGTAGATAAGGTTTCAGGGACGGCTGTCAAGTGCGATCTTTGTGTCGAGCGACGAGCTCGCGGTCAAGTCCCTAGTTGTGTCCAGCATTGTATCGGGAATGGCATACACGTTGTTGACGAAGAGAGGGTAGATTCCCTTTGCCAGGGAAGGAGTTTTTGGGAAACCGGTGCCGTACTTTACTTATCGACTGAGTGGATTGAACTAGGAAAACATTTCAATACACACAAAGGGAGGAAGGCTTAATGGAAAAGTGGAGAACTAGCGATTGGTGGACGAGCCCTTACAACTATATGGAGAAAGTCAGGGCTGCACTTGAGCTTCCAGGAGAGGTTCAGATACACGACGCTACCCTGCGCGACGGAGAACAAACACCCGGAGTAGTGTTGAGGAAGGAGGATAAAGTTAGAATCGCCAGGGAACTGGACGCTTTCGGGGTGGACCGTATTGAGGCCGGTATGCCAGCAGTTTCTGAAGAGGATGCTGAGGCTGTACGTGCCATCGCAGCACTGGGTCTCAATGCGAAGGTGATGTGCTTCTCTCGAGCACTGGTCTCGGACATTGAACTTGCCGATAAATGTGGTGCTGATGGGGTAGTAATTGAGGTTCCCATTGGGGAACCAAAACTAGTGCACCAGTTCAACTGGACTGTTTCGGAAGTCCTGGAAAGAAGTATCCAAGCCATCCGCCGGGCAAGAGAGCTTGGCCTTTATACCGTGTATTTTCCTTACGATACTACCCGGTCCCGACCTGAAGCCCTTGAAGAACTGCTGTCAAACGTCATGAGGGAGGCTCCTCCTGATTCTATTGGGGTCGTAGATACTACAGGGTGTGCGATACCTGAGGCTATCACTTATCTTGTCCGGTATGTCCGAGAGCTAACGGGGTTACCGGTTGAGATTCACACACACAATGACCTTGGATTAGGAGTAGCAAATGCTCTTTCTGCGGTAGCTGCCGGCGCTGAAGTGGTACACACTTGCATTAATGGGATGGGGGAGCGGACCGGAAACGCGGCCTTGGAGGAGGTAGCACTCTGTTTGGTTGCCCTCTACGGTTACAAGAACCGCTTTAACTTGGAGAAGCTTACCGAAATCTCCGAACTAGTTCAGTCTCTTACAGGTTTCAAGTTGGCTCCCAATAAGCCTATCGTCGGCAAGGGGAATTTTATTAGGGAATCTGGAATCGGAGCCGACTTGGTTATCAAGTTTCCGCTTGCGATGTTTTCTTTGAACCCAAGCTTAGTTGGGCAAAGGCCCCGGGTCGTTTTAGGAAAGAAAAGCGGGCAACTTTCAATTCGCTTAAAGCTGGAAGAACTAGGTTTGGGTGACCTGGACCAAACACAGATGCGTCAGGTTCTAGCGGAGGTCAAGAGGCGTGGCATCGAAAAAGGTGGCCTGGTAAGTGACGAGGAGTTTGCCGAATTGGTGGAGCAGGTCCGCCGCTAGCACTAGCAAGGCGGACGGGTGCATCCTGGAGACCGTTTACTGGGGGTAGTTGGAGTTGTAAGGAACCTTGGCGGCTCGGGCCGCAGCTACAAAATGGCCCTACAGGCTCAGCGAGGTGGCTGCGGCTGGTGCCCTGCTCGCTGCGGTTTTTGAGCTCGTTCGCTGACCGCCCCTAAGGAAATCCGGGGCTCGGTGGTACTTCTTGACAGCGACCATGTGATCCGGTAAACTGGACATGGAATAAAACCTTTAAATTGGTCCGGTGAGGCCAGTAAGGAGTTATACCGTTCATGAAGGTTATGGTTTTCGGTCTAAGGCAGTGGTTTTCGGAGCTGCGGCACGGTGGTGTCAGTGCTGCGCCGTCAGTGGTATTTACTAATCCAGGGGCTAAATCTTAACTTCTTACAGCCGGTAAGAAGTTTTTTTTATGCCTGCCTGGAGACACTGTAATTAAGAGAGAGCGAGGGGTGGTACCGGTGCGAGGCGAGATCCGGGAAAAGGTCCAATTGATGGACGAGGAAGGCATCCGCCGGGCGGTGACCCGGATTGCCCACGAGATTGTTGAGAGGAACAAGGGGATTGAGAGTGTGGCCCTGGTGGGTATCCGCCGGCGTGGATTGCCGCTGGCGCGCCGGCTGGCGGACGAAATCCTCCAGATCGAGGGGAAGAAACCGCCGACTGGGGTTCTTGACATTACCCTTTACCGTGATGACCTCACCACCCGTACCGACCAACCGGTGGTACACAAGACAGAGGTCCCCTTTAACGTGGAGGACAGGGTTATCGTTTTGGTGGACGATGTGATCTACACTGGGAGGACGATTCGCGCGGCTCTGGATGCGTTAATGGACTTGGGGCGGCCCCGGGCAATCCAGTTGGCGGTACTTATCGACCGTGGGCACCGGGAACTCCCCATTCGAGCGGATTATGTTGGCAAGAATGTGCCTACGTCCCGGCAAGAAGTCATCGGTGTTGAGCTGAGCGAAATCGATGGTGTCGACCGGGTCGTGATTGGTGAGATTACCTAACCTACCGTTGTTTCTCTGGCCCGTGGGCAAGCTCGAGGCAAAACTACCACTGGAAGTTATGGCTTCTCTGGGGGGTACCCAGGAGGGTCAGAGAAGGAACGGGTGGGAAAAGAAGAGGTACACGGTAAAGGGGCTTGACCATCTGACAAGCTGCAGCAGGACCCTTTAAATCGGTCCGGTGAGGCCGGTAAGGGTGGTGGACAGGCTGTATCCAGGACCCGGTTGCCTCCCGTCGGCTGCATGGGAGGCTTTTTGGTGACCGGACAGGACTTGGGCGCTGAAAGTTCAGAGTTCATGGGTGCAGACCGGGACGAAAAGAGGCAAAGGCCTTCGAGAGAGAGGTTGCCCTCTTGCCAGTTGGACTGGGTGGAAGAAGATGGTTGTGCGCAGAAGGACAGACGACGTGGAGTTTAAGGGTTAGGCCGGGTTAGCTCTAACCAGTGGCTGTGACAATCGGTACAGAAGGGACTGAAGAGAATGAGGTTCAATAGAAAGGATATTCTGGGTATTAGGGAGATGGGGTCGGATGAGATCGAGTTAATCCTTGATACCGCCCGTTCCCTGCGCGATATCATCACAAGAACCATCAAGAAGGTCCCTACCCTCCGGGGCCGCACCGTTGTTACCCTTTTCTACGAACCGAGCACCCGAACGCGGACTTCTTTTGAGCTGGCGGCCAAGTACATGAGTGCCGACACCGTGAACATCAGTACTTCCACCAGCAGTGTACGGAAAGGGGAAACCCTCAAGGACACGGCCAGAACCCTCGAAGCCATGGGTGCTGAAATGGTGATCATCAGACACCCGGTGGCAGGGGCACCGCACTTTCTGGCGCGGAACCTGAGGGCTTCAGTGGTTAACGCCGGGGACGGGATGCACGAGCATCCAACCCAGGCGCTCTTGGATCTCTTCACCATCAGGGAGAAAAAGAAGAGGCTCAAGGGCTTGAAGATAGCTATTGTCGGAGATATTCTGCACAGCCGGGTGGCGAGGTCCAACATCTGGGGGCTGCGTAAAATGGGGGCCGAGGTGGTCGTGAGCGGTCCGTCGACCCTCCTTCCTCCGGAGAGTGCCACCCTTGGGGTCAAGGCTACACACCGGGTTGAAGAAGCCCTGGAAGGGGCTGATGTGGTAATGGTCCTGCGCTTGCAGCTGGAACGACAGCGCAAAGGGTTATTCCCCACGGTGCGGGAGTACACCCGCTACTGGGGTATCAACCGGGAACGGCTGCGCCTTGCGCGTGATGACGCGCTTTTGATGCACCCCGGGCCGTTTAACCGGGGGGTTGAGGTCTCTTCCGACCTCGTGGACGGCAATCAATCAGTGATCAACAAGCAGGTAACCAACGGGGTGGCGGTGCGGATGGCCCTGCTTTTCTTGCTCCTGGGAGGGAAGCCCGATGAAATTAGTCGTTAAAGGCGGGAGAGTCATCGATCCCGGAACCGGTGTTGACGGTTTGATGGATCTCAGGATTGAGGACGGTACCATCGTTGAAGTTGGAGAAAACCTCAAGCCAGACGCGGCGAAGGTGATTGATGCCACCGGAAAGGTGGTCATCCCCGGCTTGATTGATGTCCATACCCACCTGAGGGAACCTGGGTACGAGTGGAAGGAAACCATCGCCACCGGTACCAGGGCGGCCGCCGCCGGGGGGTTCACAGCCGTCTGTTGCATGCCCAATACCAATCCGGTGCTGGATAATCCTGGACAAGTCACTTACGTCCTGGAGAAGGCCCGCCGGGAAGGCAAGGTGGCCGTCTATCCCATCGGTTGTATAACCAAGGGCAGCCGGGGAGAGGAGCTCACCGAAATCGGTTATCTCCGTGAGGCAGGAGTGGTGGGTCTTTCCGACGACGGTTTACCGGTGGAGAATGCAGAGGTTATGCGCTGTGCCCTTGAATATGCCAGGATGTTTAATCTTCCGGTGATCTCCCACTGTGAGGACCGCCACCTGGCTGGTGACGGGGTGATGAACTGGGGGCCAGCATCTACAGCTGCTGGTTTGAAAGGGATACCGGCCAGTGCGGAGGAGGTCATGGTGGCACGTGACCTGATCCTGGCCGCAGCCACCGGGGGCAGGCTCCACTTGGCCCATATTTCCACGGCCGGTTCCGTGCGGCTGGTCCGGGAGGCCAAGAGGCGCGGTGTAGCGGTGACCTGTGAGGTAACCCCCCATCATCTTACCCTGACGGACCGGTTTATCCAGGAATCTGGTTATGACACAAATACCAAGGTTAATCCACCCCTCAGGACAGATGCCGATGTGGCCGCCCTGCGGGAGGGGTTGGCCGACGGAACCATTGATATCATCGCCACTGACCATGCCCCGCACCACACTGACGATAAAGAGGTAGAGTACAATTATGCGGCCTTCGGCATCTCGGGCCTTGACACCGCCTTACCCCTGATGGTCACCGAGCTGGTTGGTGGCGGCTACCTGACCTTGAACCAGCTGGTAGAGAAAATGTGCCTCAACCCGGCGCGGGTTTTCGGACTTTCCCGGGGCCGGATCGAAACAGGAGGGCGGGCCGACCTGACTATTATCGATCCAGAAGAACGCCGGACGGTGGATGTTTCCCGTTTTTATTCCCTGGGAAAAAACTCACCCTTTTTGGGTAGGGAACTCACCGGTTGGCCGGTAGTGACCATTGCCGCCGGTGTCGTGGTTCACGGTGAGGGCAAATAGTGGAGGAAGGGGGAAGGGAGATGTCCTGGCCTGAGCCGGAGCCTTCCTGGAACAGGTTTGAGGCCCGGGTACTGAAGGTAGACCACCCGAGGGAGGACCACTGCCTGGTGGTTCTCGAGGCCCCCTTGATTGCCAGGAGGGGGAAACCCGGGCAGTTTGTCCACGTGCGGGTAGGGGGAGAGGGCTTCCCAGTGCTCAGGAGGCCCTTGAGCGTGGCTGCTTTTCACCCGGACCGGGGGGAGATCGAGCTTTTTTTTCGGATCGTCGGTCGTGGAACGAAGTGGCTCGCCCAGAGGAAAGCCAACGATCTCTTGGATCTCCTCGGTCCTCTAGGGCGTGGTTTCCCAACTGGTCCAGGAGGCCCGTGGCTTCTGGTGGGAGGGGGTATCGGTTCAGCACCCCTTCTTTCCCTGGCCCAGGCTGCTCAACGCCGGCGGATCCCGGTTGTGGTTCTTCTGGGGGCTAAGCAGCAGGCAGAGCTGGTGTTGGCCTCAAGGTTTGGGGAACTCGACGCCAGGGTCCATGTTGCTACTGACGACGGAAGCATGGGGGTCAAGGGCCCGGTGACCAGCCTTCTGGCAGACCAGCTCAAGCAGAACGAACCACCGGCAGTTGTCTATGCCTGTGGTCCAAAACCGATGTTGAAAAAGGTTAAAGAAATGACCCGGGGCCAGGCCTTCCCCTGCTACCTTTCGCTGGAGGAGAGGATGGCCTGCGGGGTTGGGGCATGCCTGGGATGTTCGTGTGCGGCTGAAACCACCGGCACGGCACGGGCTACCACATGCACCGAGGGAGGCACAGGTTGTGAAAACCTGGTCCAAGAAAACAAGGTTACGGACTTGCTGCCGGGGCCTGTTGGTTACGTGCGGGTTTGCGTGGATGGACCAGTTTTTGAGGCTGGTGAGGTGAGTTTAGATTGACTGTTGACCTGTCGGTGGAGATCGGCGGGCTGAAGATGAAAAACCCGGTGATGACTGCTTCGGGAACCTTTGGCTACGGTAGGGAATACGCCCACGTGGTTGACTTGAACCGGCTGGGAGCACTGGTGGTCAAAGGGACCAGTGTCCACCCGTGGGCAGGTAACCCGCCGCCTCGGGTGGCGGAGACACCGGCGGGAATGCTGAACGCCATCGGTCTCGAGAACCCGGGGGTGGACCGGGTCGTGAAGGAAGAACTCCCGGCCCTTAGGGCTTTTCATGTCCCGGTGGTGGTGAATATCGTGGGCCATACAGTATCAGAGTATGTCGAGGTGGCCCGGAGGTTGGATGATTCGGACGGGGTGGCTGCCCTCGAAGTCAATATATCATGCCCCAATGTGGCCGAGGGTGGCTTAACCTTTGGGACAGACCCGGACCAGGCCTTTGAGGTCTTGAGGAGGGTCCGGGAGGTGACCCGTCTTCCCCTGATCGCGAAACTGACCCCTAATGTGACCAGTGTGGCAGAGATTGCCCGCAGTGTTGTGGAGGCCGGTGCCGATGCCGTTTCCCTCATCAACACCCTGTTGGGAATGTCCATCGACATTGAGACCAGGCGGCCGGTTCTGGGCAATACCTTGGGAGGCCTGTCCGGGCCGGCGGTGAAACCAGTGGCCCTGCGCATGGTCTGGGAGGTGGCAGGTGCGGTCAGTGTACCGGTAATCGGGATGGGTGGAATCTGCAATGCCAGGGATGCCCTGGAGTTTCTCATGGCCGGGGCCTCAGCGGTGGCCGTAGGTACGGCGACCTTTGTTGACCCGACGGCTCCCCTGAAAATCGTGGACGGTATCGAGAAGTACCTGAAAGAGAAAGGCTTTAGGAAAGTTACCGAGGTGGTCGGCCTGGCTCGGAGGTCCTAAGACGGGAGGGAGAAAACATTGACCTCTAGGGAGGCAAAGGAACGGTTGATCGTGGCCCTGGATCTACCCGACCAGCAGCGCGCCCTTGACCTTGTAACTGCCCTGGGCGACCACGTCGGGTTTTACAAGATCGGGCTTGAACTCTTTTGTGCCGGTGGGCCCGCGGTGGTAGAGGCTGTCTTGGACCAAGGGGTCCGGGTTTTCTTGGACCTCAAGTTTCACGACATCCCAAATACCGTGGCCCGGGCTTCAGCCCGGGTGTCCGGGATGGGGGTACATATGTTTAACGTCCATGCTGCCGGCGGAAGGGAAATGATGGAGGCTGCCGTGAGGGCTGTCACTGCCAAGGGCGGTGTGGGCAGCGACTCCGACCTGGTGGCCGGCTGTCGCCGGGAGAGAGGTCGCCCCCTGGTCCTGGGGGTAACTGTCCTTACCAGCATTGATGCCCGCGTTTTTTCTGAACTCGGTATTGAAGGTGAGGTCCTGGACCGGGTGGTGGCATGGGCCCGCCTGGCCCAGGATTGCGGCCTGGACGGCGTGGTGGCGTCCCCAGGTGAGGTCCGGGCGATACGCCAGTCTTGTGGGGACGATTTTCTCATTGTCACCCCTGGTATCCGACCGGAGTGGGCTGCTCGCGGCGACCAGAGGCGCCGGTCGACCCCGGCGGAAGCCCTGCGAAACGGCGCTGACTTCCTGGTGGTCGGCAGGCCGGTTACACAATCCCCTGACCCGGTAGCGGCGGTGGAAAGGATTCTTGCGGAAATGGAGGGTGCGTAATGGACGCTGGTTCCAATCAGATAGATTCCCGTTGGGTTATGGACCTTTTTCGCTCTGTGGGGGTACTCCAGGAAGGGCATTTCCTGTTGACCTCCGGACGGCACAGTGCCCGGTACCTGCAGTGTGCCCGTCTCCTGCAGTACCCGGCCCATACCGCGAAGCTCTGTTCGACCCTGGCTTCCTTTTTTTCGGGCCGGGGTGTGGAAGTAGTGGTGGGCCCGGCAATTGGTGCCATCATCATTGCCTATGAAACAGCCAGGGCCCTCGGGGCACGGGCCCTGTTTGCCGAAAGGGAGGGCGGGCGCATGTGCCTGCGCCGCGGTTTTTCCATTGCCCCGGGAGAAAAGGTTTTGGTGGTGGAGGATGTCGTGACCACCGGCGGCTCCGTGCGGGAAGTGGTCGACCTGGTGAGGGAACAGGGGGCTGACGTTGTGGGTGTAGGGGTTTTGGTGGACCGGAGCGGGGGGAAGGTGGATTTCGGTACCGACCTAGCTGCCCTGGTCCGCATGCAGATCCAGGCCTACCTGCCGGAGGAATGTCCCCTCTGCCGCAGGGGGTTGGAACTTGTCAAACCAGGGAGCCGACAGCTACCAGGTGAGACCAGGGGGCCCTGCAGCCGGAAGGGGGATGCTGGTTGGAAGCAGTAGAATTGTTGGAACGGTTGTCCACGGAATGGGGTATCTCTGGCTACGAAAACAGGGTGGCTGCGTTTTGGGAGAAAACCATCACTACCGTAGTTGATGAGGTCAGGCGTGACCGCCTGGGGAATGCCATTGCCCTGAAAAAGGGTGCAGGTGAGGAACCACGCCCCAAGGTGATGGTGGCCGCCCATCTGGATGAAATTGGGTTAATGGTAACCAAGGTGGACAAGGGAGGATTCCTCCGCTTTACCACCGTAGGTGGTTTCGACCCCAGGGTCCTGCTGGCCAAGGAGGTTACGGTTCTGGGTAAAAAGCCGCTGCCTGGGGTGATTGGTGCGAAACCACCCCACCTCCTTTCGGCGGGGGAGAGGAAGGAAGTGGTTAAGGTTGAGAAGATGTTCATTGACATTGGGTACGGGGAAACCAGGGCCCGGGAGCTGGTCTCGGTGGGTGACCCGGTGGTCCTGAAGCGCCGGTTTGAACGCCTGCAGGGAAAAACGGTGGCCGGAGGTCCCTTTGACGACCGGGCCGGCCTTGTGGTCCTCTATGAAACAGCCCGGGAACTGGAGCGGGTCCGTCACGAGGCCGACGTCTACTTCGTGGGAACGGTCCAGGAAGAGGTTGGAGTCAGGGGATCGGTAGTCAGCACTTATGGTATCGAACCTGACATCGGGATTGCGGTGGACGTCGGCTTCGGCGACATGCCCGGAACTTCCGAGGAGGATACCATTGAACTGGGTAAAGGGCCGGCGGTGGCTCTCGGACCCAACATCCACCCGAATCTGCACCGGGACCTGGTTGAAGTGGCCAAATCCCGCCACATCCCGTACCAGCTGGAGATCGCGCCAGGTCCTACGGGGACCGATGCCCGTGCCATTCAGATCAGCCGTACCGGTATTGCTACCGCCTTGGTTTCCATCCCCCTCCGGTACATGCATACGACCGTGGAGACCCTGGTGACCTCTGACCTGGTTAATACAGCCTATCTCTTGGCTTCCTTTATCGGTCAGGTTGACAAGAAGTACCTGGAGGGATTGAAATGGTCCTAAAGGGCTTATCTGAGGCGGCAGGGGTGGCGGGTGATGAAAAGGATGTTCGGAACCTCATTCTGGACAGGATCTGCGACCTGGCCCGAACCGAGATTGATGCCTTGGGCAATCTGATTGCCTTCAAGGGAAAAGGTACCGGAAAACCAAGGGTGATGCTGGCAGCCCACATGGATGAGGTCGGGTTGATCCTTTCCCGGGTAGAAAGGAACGGACTCTTACGTTTCAAGAAGGTTGGGGGGATCGACGACCGGATTCTTCCTTCCCAGCCCGTGCGGGTCGGTCCGGGGAAAGTTCCGGGTGTGATCGGGGCTGGCCCGGTTCACCTGCAAAAACCCGAGGCGCAGCGGGCGGTTTTCAAGACAGAAGACCTCTACGTTGACATTGGAGCCCGAACCCGGGAAGAAGCGGAGCAAGTAATCAAGCTAGGTGATTACATATCCTTTGTTACTGCGTACCAGGAGTTTGGTGACGGTTTAGCCCGGGGTAAGGCCTTTGACGACCGGGTGGGCTGTACAGCCTTGATGGAGATCCTTGAGAAAGACTACGATTTCCCTGTCTACGCCGTCTTTACCGTCCAGGAGGAGGTAGGCCTGCGCGGCGCCGGGACGGCGGCTTTCCGCATCAACCCTGACTTGGCGTTGGTGGTGGAAGCCACTACCTGTGCTGATACCCCGGAGACCGAGGAACACGGTGAAGCAACCCGGCTCGGTCAGGGACCGGCCGTCAGCCTCATGGATGCCACTTCCATAGCGGACCGGAGAATTGTACGCCACCTTGTGGAACTGGCCGACAAAAACGGGATTCCCATCCAGTACCGCCGGGCTACCGCCGGTGGGAACGATAGCGGCCGGATCCACCTGACCCGGACAGGGGTTCCGACGGCGAGTCTTTCCGTCCCCTGCCGTTACCTGCATTCCCCGGTTTGTGTCATCAGCCTCAGGGACCTGGAGTATACGATTCAGCTCTTGGGACTTTTTCTAGACAGCATTCAAAAAGGGGGTTTCCGTTTATGAACGACCTTATCGGTGAACTGACCCAGATCCACGGGCCCTCTGGCAACGAGGAGTGGGTCCGGGAGGCCATCCGGGCCCTGATTGAGCCGCACGCCAACCAGGTCTGGACCGACGCTCTCGGTAATCTCATTGCTTCCGCAGGCCGCGAAGGTGGGACCAGGGTCATGTTATCGGCCCACATGGACGAGGTGGGGGTGATGGTGACCCACGTGGACGAAGAGGGCTTTTTACGTTTTGACCGGGTCGGCTCCATCAACCCCTATTTCCTCCCCGGAAGGAGGGTGGTTTTTGCCAATGGAACGGTAGGTACCATTGGTACCGAAAGACTGGACAGCATCAAAGACCTGGAGGTTTCCAGGCTTTTTATCGACATCGGTGCCCGGAACAGGTCTTCGGCCCTGGAGAAGGTGAGGGTCGGCGATCTTGCGACCTTCTGGGGCCCGGTGCACAACATGGGCGATACTATTCTGGCGAAGTCCCTGGATGACAGGATCGGGTGTGCGGTACTGGTTCAGACCCTCAAAGAACTCCAGGAAACCCCCAACCTGGTATTCTTTGTCTTTACCGTTCAGGAGGAGGTTGGTATCAGGGGGGCACGGACCGCGGCTTACGGGCTAGACCCAGAGGTGGGGATCGCTGTGGACGTTACTGCCACCGGAGATACCCCCAAGGCCCGGCGCCTGGAAGTATCTGTAGGGAAAGGGGTGGCCGTAAAGATCAAGGACCGGAGTGTGATGACCCATCCTGCAGTCAAGAAGCTGCTCGTGGATGCAGCCGAAGAACAAGGCATTCCTTACCAGTTTGAGGTTCTCGAATTTGGCGGCACCGATGCCGGAGCCATTCACCTGACCAGGGAAGGGGTGCCCTCTGGCGTCCTTTCCATTCCTGTGCGGTACGTCCACAGCCCCTCGGAAATGGCCAGCCTGGAGGACGCCGAGAACTGTGTCCGGCTCCTGAAGCAGGTTCTCTCCAGACCCATCCGGCTGGACTGACCTATTGCTAATTACCCTGCCGCATTCTCAGAACCTTTTCCTCCTCAGGTGTCACGTAGAGAGTCTGGTGGTGGTCGTAAAGGACAAACCCGGGCCGGGCCCCTCTGGGTTTGCGCACAAACCTACGCTGGGTGTAGTCAACCGGGACATTGCTGGAGTTTTGGGCTTTGCTGTGATAGGCAGCGATGATGGCGGCTTCTCTCAGGCTTCTTTCCGGAACCGGCTTTCCTTTTTCGGTCCGTAGGATGACGTGGGATCCGGGTATTTCCTTGGTATGAAACCACAAGTCCTCAGGCTTGGCCTGTTTCATGGTCAGGTTATCATTTTGGCGGTTGTTCTTTCCCGCGTAGATCTCAAACCCGTCAGAAGAGAGGTACTTCCAGGGTTGAGACAGCCCGGAGGGTTGACGTGTACCCCTGGGGGATCTTGTCTTTTTGGCCCCCAAGAAGCCCTCCTGGCGTAGTTCTTCCCGGATCTGTTCCAGGACCTTGAGGTCCTCTGCCCGGGAGATGGCATCCTCAACCCCTTCCAGGTAGGAGATTTCGGCCTTGGTGTTTCTCAGCTCCTTCTGAACCCGGTCAAGGGTCTTCTTGGCCTTACGGTAACGGTGAAAAAACCGTTGGGCGTTTGCCGGTGGGGAGAGTTTCGGATCTAGTTGAATCTTAATCTCCCTTCCTTCTGGGTCGTAGTAGTTTGGAAGTGTAATCAAGGTCTGACCTTTCTCGATCCGGTGCAGATTGGCTGTAAGGAGTTCTCCGCTCAACCGGTAGAAGTCAGCCTTTTGGGCCCTTTGCCAGGTGATCTCCTGTTTTCGTTCTTTGCGCCGGCTTTTCTCCAGGTGGTCGTTAACGGCCCGCCTCAGGCTGTTCCGGAGTTCGGAAAACCGCTGGTGCTCTTCCAGTTGCCGGAAATAGGTTTCCGTGGCTTGGCTCATGGAAGAAAAGGTGAGAATCTTGCAGTCAGGGAGATGACAGGGGGTGAAAGGTGTGAGATAGGCGAAGCCCCCTTTTTCGTCCCTGATAACTGCTGGTGTATATTGACTGCCGTTGACATGAGAACCGAAGCGGCGAATTTCTGCCAGCAAACGGTTAACAGGCTCCTTGCCTAACTCCTCTCCCGTTACCACCGGGTTGAGGCCAACCCTCTCCACCAAGTCCCGCGCTGACTGCGGGCCGATTCCGTCAATCAGGTCCACAAGTGTTTTCCAGGCAGACTTCTTGGGGTGCTCCTCTAAGGCCTCATGAAGCCGCTTCTTTTCCAGGTCTGACGGGTGAATCTTTTCATGGGCCGGGGGAGGGGTGTAGGCTACCCCGGGGAGAACGGACCGGTGCCGGCTTAGCTGTGGGCCAATACGCTTAATGGCATCGATGATGGAGCCGTCCTTGTCCAGAAGGATGATGTTGCTGTGTTTCCCCATGACCTCAACCACCAGGGTCAGATCTACCGGTTCGCCCAGTTCCCCGGTGGAGGTGAGCACCAGGTAAAGAATCCGGTCTAATCCCTCCTGGCGGACGTGGGTGAGCCTGGCTCCGACCAGGTACTTGCGCAGTACCATGCAGAAAAGGGGTGGCCTTTCTGGATGGGGATGGTCTTGCCAGGTCAGGTGGACGCGTGCCAGTTTTGGGTCTGCTGAAAGAAAGAGCCGGTGGGCTGTGTGGTGATAGACGGATAAACTAATCTCATATTTTCCGTGCTGGTAGACTTTCTGGACCCTGCCGCCCACCAGTTCTTGGTTCAATTCTGCACAGACAGCGGACATCACTAAGCCGTCATATGACATATCCATCACCATCCAGGATAAGGTTGGACACAATGAAAATATATCACCGGGGGAAGGGTATTTCAAACCCGAAATTGAGATCGTGGTGTGCAGGACCAGCCGCAGCCACCTGTTTGAGCCGCTAGGGCGAACTTGTGGATGCGGCGCGGAGCTGCCGAGGTTCATTACAACTATGCGGTGAGCGTGACGCCGCGAAAGATGCCCGGCGCTGTTGGGACATTTTGTAGTCGTGCTCCATGCCGCCGCAAAAGGCGGCACCACGAAGGATGAAAATTGGAGAAGGTATTCAGCGGCCCCTTAATCGGGTAATATCATGGGCTACACGCCCGGGGTGCTCCGAAACGAGACCGGTTATGCCGCAGGCCCGGAGGGCAGAGTATTCCTGTAATGTTTTAGGTTGTAGTTGACAATAAAAAGACCTCCTGGTAAAACGTTTGTAGAAAACCAAAAGACAACCAGGAGGTTGGAAGCTGTGAAAAATTGCAACCGTAAACTCAAGATGGTCGTTAAGTGGAAAGAAAAGCCAAGCATGGTGGCGAATGGATCGGCATGCTTGCTCATCGAGAACTTCAAGAAGGTCGCTGGCGGCTGGCAGAGTTTCTGAAACCCATTCTAGAGGAGGTGGGCCGAGCGGAACGGCGGCATTGGGGCGCGTTTTAGGTGCAGGGGCTGTTGTTGGAAGGAGGGCGGAAGACCGCGGTGGCCCCGGCCCATCGGTATGGAGGGGATGAGCAGGCGCTTTAGCAGTTTGTGAACCAAAGTCCCTGGGACCCGCTGGCCGTGCGACGGGCGTTGGCTAAGGCCATGTTGCCACATCTGTCGATGCACTGCGGCTGGATCGTGGACGTTGTCCTTCCACTCATAGTACATGGATTGGCTAATACCAGCACGTCTACACAACTCGGCAACAGTTTCCTGGCCTTTAAGGCCTTCGAGCACTATCACCATTTGGCATTAGCAATCCAACGTTTACGTTTCTGGGGTATGTGTTTCTCGCTCATCCTCAAATACCTCCCGATTCAGAATTCGATGTGAGCGGATGTCATCCCTCCGTTAGCCGAGTGTCAACCTCTCTATGGGGTCATTATATTTTTTTATCGTATTTATTTCTTTTTAATAAGCTCCTCAATTGTTATGTCTGCTTGTTTAAGAATTGATGCCAAAGTCCCGGGTGCTAATTCCTTATGAAGCGGAATGATAACCGTTCTTTTGTTTTGGTTGTGAATACCTTTCATTTTTACATGGCTGCCCTTTTGCTTTACCTGGACAAAGCCGAGGCCAGATAAAAGCTTAATGACCTCCCTGCCGGATAATACGGGCATTTTCTTAGCCACGGGATATGTCAACCTCTAACGGTGCTATGATAGGTGTCGGGTAATTTATTGGTAAATCTTCATCTTCAAAATAAAGTTCCAATGCTTCTTTCAGGTTTGCCAGGGCCTCTTCCACCGTTTTACCCTGGGAGGCAACTTCCACTTCAATACTTTTGGCAACATACCATCTGCCTTCTTTGGTAATTGCGGCTGTAAAACGTTTGATGACCATATGCCAGCCTCCTACAGTTACTTTTTGCTTTTATTATTTACCTTTTTCTTTTTTCTTTCTCCTCTCTCTCATTCTCAATCATTTTCATGGCCCATTTCCAGTGTTCGGCCAGAGACTCCCGTTCTTCCTCAGTGAGGTCCGGCACCCGGTAGAGGAGGTCAACTATTTCCGGGTGGCTGCGGTCCAGGATTTCTTTGGCTCGGGTTTCGGTATCGTTGGCTTCATTTCCCTTTGGGGAACTATCGCATCCCAAAAGAGACTCGACAGTTACATCGAAGTAATCGTTCAGTTTTTGAAGTATTTGTCATAATCAGGCTCTCTTTTGCCAGATTCGTATAATGAAAGCGTGGATTTGCTATGCTTAATTTTTTTGCTATTTTTGTTAATTCCAGTTGAGTTAAACCTTTATTCTGTCTAAGTTTTTAAGTTTTTTTAGACGTTTGCCACAGCTCAAGTAATCTCCATCTTCTCCATCTATTACATTCTGTAAATTAATAACACACCAATTTAGAGATATAAAAAATATTTTTTTGCGAATCGTAAATATATCCTTAACTTTTACTCTGATGAAAAGGCTGTCTTTTACGATATCACCTTCAGCTATTTTGAAGGGGCAAAATGCATTTTGGTTGCTCATGGTTATTCCCGCGACCATCGGCCTGACAGACTTCAAATCACTATCGCCTTGGTGGTCACGCCGGATGGCTACCCTTTTTACTGGCGGGTGATGCCAGGCAATACCCAGGATGTTACCACGGTAGAAGATTTGTTGACAGTCCTCCAAGAACGCTTTGGCATTAAACGATGTCTTCTGGTGTTTGACCGCCGCATGGTTTCCGGTCTTAAAGCCATTGCTAACAAGAAACTCACTTATGTTTCTGCCCTTGATAAAGACGAGGTGCCCGGTCTTGGGCTTATGGAAGCCGAATTTCAAAGTCTGGTGGCTGATGAACGTCACTGGCGAACTTGATGGTTGTAATGAAAAACTTTTAGATATCCGTTTATTTTCCTCTATACACCGCGAAACTTTTTTCCTCACAAAATGAACCCTTTTCTTAGTTGTTGTCTCTTTTATAATAGACGGAGCTCCCAAACGACGGAGCTCCCAAACGAAAGGAGAGGTGAATGTGGACGATGTTACTTTGATAAAACGCTGCCAGCAGGGTGACTTGGAGGCCTTTGAGATTTTGGTCGAACGGTACAGCACTAAAGCTCTTCGCGCAGCTTATTTGATAACATGTCTAAAGGATATTGCTGAAGACGTTACTCAGGAAGCGTTTATCCAGTGCTACCGTCAGATTAATAAGTTGCGACGTCCGGAAATGCGGAGGAATGGTTAGATTTTTTGGCAAAATCAAAGATAACGTTGGTTCAGTCAACGAGAAAGACGTGACCAAAACCAAAGGCAGCGGCATGGTAGTTAGAAATGGAGAACCAACTCCACAATACTCCACAGCCGCTGAAGCGGCAGCAAAAGTAGGTTTCCCGGTACGTCTGCCGACATATTTACCTGAAGGATATAAGTTGGAATTCATCGATCCTAATAAGGGGGAGAAAACCGGTAAGGGCTTTGTCAATGTTCTGTATCGTGTACCTGGAGAAGCATTAAGAACCTTAGACTTGATGCTTACTGATGATCTCGGTTTCCTCCAGGGCGGTGACGCCGTACAAGAAGTCAAGGTAGGCATGGATTTAGCAGTCGCAAGACTGCTTTTTCTTTTGAGCTCCGGCTTCCAGGCAAAGGTTGTGTGGTGAGGTGACGGGAAAAGGAGCAGGCGGAGATCACGGTTCAGGGTTTTTGACAGCCTTTTCTTGATTAGGATATAATTAAAGGGGTTTATTTTCCAAGAGACAATTTCTTGTAAACCTACTTTTTACATCGGGTGCTGGCAGGGGACACCTAACCAGATGTTGGGCAGGTCTACCCTGGTCAACGGACCATGAGCAAGACCATTTCTTTGATTACCAATGCCACGCCAGGTCAGGCGTGGTTTTTAACCCGGAAGAGAAGATAAGACCAGGAAAGGAGGCGCCAGGTATGCCCAGAAGACTTAAGCCGTTACACCTGCCCAAACACTTGAAACTTGTCAGGCGTCACGATTACCCCCGTTTTGCGGTCCTAGGTGCAGGACACGGGGGGCTGGCCATGGCCGCCTACCTGGCCATCAAGGGCTATTCGGTCAATCTATACAATAAGACTGCTGAGAGGATTGAAGCTGTCAAGGCACGGGGAGGCGTAGAGCTTGAAGGTGATGTCAGGGGTTTTGGGGCATTAAACCTGGTTACCACCGATATCAAGGCGGCCCTCAAAGGGGTCGACGTGGCGATGGTGGTGGTGCCTGCCTGTGCCCACCGTTCCCTGGCTCAAATCTGCGCCCCTTACCTGACAAGTGGTCAGATCGTGGTGCTGAATCCAGGTCGAACCGGTGGTGCCTTGGAGTTTGATTCTACGATACGTGAGTACGGTCGTGACCGGTCGGCGGTGGTGGCTGAGGCCCAGACCTTTATTTTTGCCAGCCGAACCACCGGTCCGGCCCAGTCCAGGATCTTCCGGGTAAAGAATTCTGTGCCGGTGGCCGCACTTCCGGCTTCAGAAACCAAGAGAGTGGTTGAGACCATCAACCGCGCTTTCCCGCAGTTTGTGGCTGCCGAGAATGTTCTGAAGACCAGCATGGACAACATGGGGGCCATCTTTCACCCCGCCCTGACCATCTTAAACGCGGCGCGGATCGAATCCACCCATGGTGATTTTGATTACTACCATGAGGGTATTACCCCTTCGGTGGCAAAGATCCTGGAAAGTATGGACAACGAACGGGTGGCCGTTGCGGCTTCCATGGGGGTGAGGGCGATTTCTGCCCGCGAATGGTTGGAAGCAGCCTACGGGGTCGTGGGCAGCACCCTTTACGAGGCTGTCCTTAATAACGAGGGATACAAGGGAATCAAGGCTCCTTCCAGTCTGTACCACCGCTACATTTTCGAAGATGTTCCGTCGAGCCTGGTACCCATTGCTTCCCTGGGCAAATCCTTCAAGGTGCCAACCCCTACCATCGAACACATCATCCACATGGCTTCCCTGATCCATGAGGTTGATTACTGGTCCATCGGTCGAACAGTTGACCGGCTGGGGCTGACTGGAATGGGGGTTGAAGATATCCAGCGCCTGGTGATGGAAGGCTGGCGTCCTGAAGAAGGGGAGGTTTCGTATTGACAATGGAGAAGCGTGGAACCATTGTTGGAGCTGCCGTCGGAGACTGCGTCCATGTCGCGGGCCTGCTTAATTTCCTGCGCTTGGCAGAGGAACAGGGATACTGTACCTTCTTTCTGGGACCGGCTACCTCCATTGATGAACTCATGGGGGCGGTACTGGAGGAAGACCCGGATATTGTGGCCGTCAGCTACCGCCTCACCCCTGAGGTGGCCAGCAAGCTCTTCGAGGAATTGGAGGCAGCAGCACAGGAAACAGGGCTGGCTGAAAAGCGTTATGTTTTCGGTGGGACCCCGCCTGTGTGTCGGGTAGCAGAGGAAACCGGGTTTTTCGAGGCAGTGTTTAGTGGTCATGCCGATGTAGATGAGGTCATTGCTTTTCTGCACGGCCGGCAAAAAAAGGAAGGTCGTGTCTACTACCCGGATACCCTTGTGGAAAGAATCGAAGGCAAGGAACCATATCCCGTAATCCGACACCATTTTGGGCTTCCGTCTCTTGAAAGGACTGTGGAAGGGGTGAAAAGGATTGCCGAGTCCGGGGTGCTTGATGTGATCTCCATCGGCCCTGACCAAAACGCCCAGAGTGCCTTTTTTCACCCAGAGCGCATGGACCCAACCCGCGATGGGGCCGGTGGGGTTCCCGTCCGGAGCCGTAAGGATTTTGAAGCCCTTTACCAGGCTTCCCGCCGGGGCAACTACCCCTTGATGAGGTGCTACAGCGGGACGGCCGATGTCTTCCAGATGGCCGAAATCCTCCTTGAGACCATTAAGAACGCTTGGTGTGCGGTTCCACTTTGTTGGTACAATGTCCTGGACGGTCGAGGACCGCGACCGGTGCGACAATCAATCATGGAGAGCCAACAGCTCATGAGGTGGCACGCCGAAAAGGGCATACCCGTCGAGGTGAACGAGGCCCACCACTGGAGCTTGAGGGATGCCCACGATACCATTGCCGTGGTAATGGCCTACCTGGCTGCTTACAATGCCCGGGCGGCGGGGGTAACCCACTACGTGGCCCAGTACATGTTCAACACACCACTGGGGACGTCACCGGTTGGGGACCTGGCCAAGATGCTGGCAAAGATTGAGCTCATCGAATCACTGCATAATGAAAATGGTGCTGGCAAGAGGTTCCGGTCCTACCGCCAGGTCAGGACGGGCCTGGCCTCCCTTGCAGCCGACATGGATGTGGCCAAGGGGCAGCTGGCCAGCTCGATTCTGGTTCAAATGGCGGTAAGACCCCACATCCTTCACGTGGTTAGCTTCAGCGAGGCCGACCATGCTGCCACCCCCGATGATGTTATTGAGGCCTGCAAGATTGCTCGCGGGGTGATCCGCAACTGTCTTTACGGTTTACCGGACCTTACCTTGGATCCCAGGGTGCGGGAAAGGAAAGAGGAGCTTCTGGCGGAAGCAAAGGTTTTGCTCGACGCTGTATCTGCTCTAGGTGCAGGGAAGTCAGCCGATCCTCTAGCCGACCCCGATATTCTGGCTCGGGCAATTGAGATCGGACTGTTGGATGCCCCACACTTGAAGGGCAACCCGTCAGCCCGGGGTGGTTTGGTCACCAAGATGATCGACGGAACCTGCCGGGCTGTAGACCCTTCAACTGGACGGCCCATATCCGAGCAGGAAAGAATTGAAAGGATCTTCCAGGAGCCCCACTAGGTTTCCCGACCCTGGCCGTTCGGAAGGAATCAAACGGCTGCCGGTGAATATTTCTGGCTGGGTAAATGCAGTCGGAACCGGTTTTGAACCGGCAAAGGGAGGAAGGGACTCATGGCGGTCAAGGTAGGTATCCCGCGTACTCTGTCCTACTATACCTACCACCCGATGTGGAAGACCTTCCTTGAAGAGCTGGGAGCAGAAGTGGTGGTGTCGAACTGGACAACGCGGGAAATTCTGGACCAGGGTGTCAAGGAGGCTGTATCTGAGGCTTGCGTTCCCATCAAACTCTTTCACGGTCATGTGATGGACCTGTTGGGCAAGGTTGATCTCCTTTTCATTCCCCGCCTTGTAAGCACGCGGGGCAGAAAGGTTTTTTGCCCGAAATTCCTTGGTTTACCCGACATGGTCCGCTACTCCATCGAAAACCTGCCGCCTCTGATCGACGTTAGGGTGGACCTGAGAAACGGTCGGCGGGAACTCTGGCGCGTGTGCTGCCGGGTAGCAGAGTATTTCGGTGGTGGGTTCCTGAGGACCTTACGGGCCTATTTGAAGTCCCTTAAGGCACTGGCCCGGTTTGAGCGGCTTCTTCGGTCCGGCCTCACAGCTCCAGAGGCCATCAAGGCCTGGGGCCGGGGGATGGACGCCTCGGACGTCATCAGTACTGGCCGGGGAAAGCAGTGCAAACCTGACCTGAGGTTTGCCGTCCTGGGTTACCCCTACGAGATTTACGACCCTTTCGTAAGTGTAGACTTGGTCGGGAAACTGCGCGAGCTGGGGGTTGAAGTGGTGACCTCGGAAATGCTTGCTCCCGAGGTCTTGAGACGCCAGTCGGCTCGCCTTGGGAAAGAATTGTTCTGGATGTACAGTGATGAAGCCCTAAAGGCTGCGTATCATTTCTTTGAGTACGGTGGAGTGGACGGTATTATCCACGTTACGGCCTTCGGCTGTGGACCGGATTCCATGGTGGACAAAATGATGGAGCTGGAGGCCAAACGGTGCCGTCAGATTCCTTTCATGTCCTTGATGATCGACGAACACACCGGGGATGCCGGGGTTAGGACCAGGCTGGAGGCCTTTGTCGATATGGTCCGGCGCCACGAGAGATCCCTACCGGGGGGAGGGGGCCCAAATTGAAGATTAGTTTTCCCCACATGGGGACATCCCCTATTGCCTTCAAGATGCTGGTCAGAGACCTAGGTCATGAGGTGGTTGTCCCTCCCCGTCCATCGACCCGGACGCTGAGCTTGGGTACCGAGTACGCGCCCGAGTTTGCCTGCTTGCCCTTAAAGATCCTTCTTGGAACCTACCTTGAGGTTCTCGAGCAGGGGGCCGACACCATTGTCACCACCGGCGGGGTTGGCCCCTGCCGGGCCGGGCTTTATGCCGAGCTACAGAAGAAAATTCTCGAAGACCTGGGCTATGAATTCAAGATGGTTGTCCTCGAGCCGCCGCGCTGGGGGTACCTGGACTTTCTCAGGAAGCTGAGATTTTTGAAGGGGGATCGCTCCTGGTCCGAGCTCTGGAGGGTGATCAAGAAGGCTTGGAGCAAGGTTAAGGCCTTGGATGATACGGAAAAGGCCCTCCACTGGGTTCGCCCCCGAGAACTGGAACAGGGTTCTTCGACCCGTACCTACCAAAGGGCCCTCAAGCTCCTTGATGATGCCTGTACCGAAGAAGAGATCAAACAAGCCCGCCTGGAGGCCTTGAGAATGATGAAAAGCGTACCCATGGATCCCGACCGGGAGGTCCTGAAGGTCGGGATTGTGGGAGAGATCTACGTGGTCCTGGAACCGGCCTCCAACCTTGACCTGGAGCGGATGTTAGGTGAAATGGGGGTGGAAGTCAACCGGTCCATCTTCCTTACCGGCTGGACGCGCGACAATGCTGTTTTGGACAGTGCCAGGGTGAAACACGGGGTGACAGTCAAAAAGGCGGCTGCGCCCTACATGCCGGAGATGATCGGGGGGCATGGCCAGGACTCGGTCGGCCATACCATCCTGTATGCTCAGGATGGTTTTGATGGTGTGGTCCAGCTGGCTCCCTTTACCTGCATACCCGAGATTGTGGCCCGGAGCTTGATGCCTCAAGTCAGTCGGGATTATGATATTCCGGTTCTGACCTTCTTTCTGGATGAGCAAACAGGAGAGGCGGGGGTCAGGACCCGCTTGGAGGCCTTTGTTGACCTGCTCTGGCGCAGGAGGAGAAAAAGGGCCGGCGCGGGCCTCTACAAGCCGGTTGCCTCTCCAGCGGCAAGATGATTGGGTTTCCCAGAAATTTTGGGCTGGATTGCGATCACTGGTACGGTGCGCAACTGCCACGGAAAAGGTCGGTTTCTTTCAGTCCTCGGCTTTCGGGAAAGAGCCGAGGATTTTCAGGTAGGTGGTGGCTTTTTTTAATTCAGCCACGGCCTCCCGCAAGGCCGGGTCCTGGACATGGCCCTCGCAGTCCACGTAGAAAAGATACTCCCATGGTTTATCCCTCCGGGGTCTCGATTCCAGCTTAGTCAGGTTGATGTTCCTTTCGGCCAGCACGCCCAGACACCGGTAAAGGGCACCGGGGCTGTTAGGTACGGCCATGATCATGGTGGTTTTGCTGTTGGGAGAATAGGGAGCAGGTTTGGTCGCGATGACGTAAAACTTGGTGTAGTTATGATCTACCGTCTGAATATCGCTGGCTAAAATTGCCAGCCCGTAAAGCTCTGAAGCCCTCTGGCTGGCGATGGCGGCAGACCTTTTGGCTTCTTTTTCCTTGATCATCCGGGCGCCACCGGCGGTATCATAAACCGGTACGGCCTCCAGCTGGTGTTTTTCAATGAAATCAGCACACTGGGCCAGGGCCTGGGGATGGGAGTAGACTTGCTTGATGTCTGACATGGTCTGACCGGGAAGGGCCAGGAGGCAGTGCCGGATACGCAGGTTGATTTCCCCGTAGACCTTGACGCGGTGGTAGCGGAGCAGGTCGTAGGTATCGTTGATACTGCCGGCCCAGCTGTTTTCCACCGGAACCACGCCGAAGTTCACGCTTCCCTTCTCGGTTCTTTCAAACACTTCCTTGAAGGCACGGCACGGAACTGCCGTAGCCTGGACACCGAAAAACCTGGCCACGGCATCTTCTCCGTAGGCTCCCGGCTCACCCTGAAAAGCAACCCGCGTCATTCCCTTCAACCCCCCAACCTTTCCTCAGCCATGATGATCAGTCCTCAAGGTTGTTCAAGGACATTCGCTGTCACACCCCAGAATCCTTCTGGTCACCAGAAGAAAACCCCGAACCCCCAGGTGGAGCATACCCGGAAAAAGCTTTGAATATGGATAATAGGACAGTTTGCAAAACCCGGTGGCGAGGTGAGTTGACGATTGCCAGCAAGACCCTGGCATACGATTGATGTTGAGGAGGCGGCCGCGTGGTTTGGGGTTGACCTTGAACGTGGTCTGAACGAGGGGCAGGCCGCGATCCGGTTGAAGGAATACGGCTACAACTGCATCCGGGAAAGGCGGAAAACCCCGGCTTGGTCAATCTTTATCCAACAATTCAAGGATTTCATGGTTCTTGTCTTGCTGGGGGCCACCTTCCTTTCTTTTTTCATGGGTGAGTTTGCCGATGCGGCAACCATACTCGCCATCGTGGTGTTGAATGCGATCTTAGGCTTTATCCAGGAAAACCGGGCGGAAAGATCCCTGGATGCCATTAAACGGCTGGCTTCCCCGACGGCACGGGTGCTGCGCGAGGGAGAGGATAAGAAGAAGGCCGCCTCTGAATTAGTGCCCGGGGATATTATCCTCCTCGAGACGGGGGACCGGGTTCCTGCTGATGCCCTGCTTCTGGAAGCGGTGGCCCTGGAAGCAGAAGAATCACCCCTGACCGGGGAGTCCCAGCCGGTTAAAAAGAGACCCGGTCGCATCCAAGACAAGAACACCCCCCTGGGTGACCGCTACAACATGGTTTTCATGGGTACGATGATCACCAGGGGGAGGGGCAAGGGGCTGGTTGTGGCCAGTGGTATGGATACCGAAATGGGGGCCATCGCCGGCATGATCCAGGAGGTAGGGAACGATACGACCCCCCTTCAAAAGCGCTTGAACCAGTTGGGCAAATACCTGGTTGATGCATGCCTCCTGGTGGTGGCCCTGGTTGTTGTAACAGGGGTTTACCGTGGTGAGCCCATGCAGCGCATGTTCATGGCTGGGGTCAGCCTGGCGGTTGCAGCCATTCCGGAAGGGCTGCCGGCCATTGTGACCATTGGCCTGGCCCTGGGGGTGCAGCGGATGGCCCGGTTAAATGCTGTTGTGAGGCGTTTACCGGCGGTGGAAACCTTGGGTTCGGCCACGGTTATCTGTACTGATAAAACCGGGACCCTTACCAAGAACGAGATGACGGTGAAATCCATCTACACTGCTGACGGGGTTTACCAGGTTACCGGTGAGGGGTACCGGCCCAGTGGCAGGTTCTTAGCGAGCGGAACCGGGGTTAATCCCGTCCATGAACCGGTGCTCTTCCTCGGGCTCAAGATTGCCGCTCTCTGCAACAACTCCACCTTGGTCCGGGGCAGTAACTGCTCCCGGGGTTGGTTGCGGCGGGCGGGAAGGCTGGTGCGTTCCGACCCCAATCCGTGGGCCATCAGGGGAGACCCGACCGAAGGGGCCCTGGTGGTTTGTGCCCGGAAGGCCGGCCTCACCGATGACGTCCTCGAGGCTGAGTACCGGCGGGTGGCTGAAATCCCTTTTGATTCTGACCGAAAACGCATGACCGTCATTGTTCGAGACAACCAGCAGCAGTACCTGGCCCTGGTCAAGGGAGCCCCGGATGTCATCCTGGGCCTGTGTTCCGGGCGGTACGTCAAAGGACGGGTTCAGGCTCTTGGTGAAGAGCACCGGAGGGAGATCCTGGCGGCCAACGAGGAGATGGCCACCCAGGCGATGCGCGTGCTGGCGGTAGCCTACCGGCACCTTCCGCACCGGCCCTCCGAGGAAGAGTTGGAAAGGGTCGAGCAAAACCTGACCTTTGTGGGGCTCTTTGGAATGATGGATCCACCAAGACCGGAGGCCAAAGAGGCAGTTTCTTTGTGTCGTAGGGCGGGGATCAGGGTGGTAATGGTTACCGGTGACCATGTTCTGACGGCGTTGGCCGTGGGTCGGCTTCTGGGCTTTGAGGAAACAGAAAGGGCGGTGGTTTCGGGCCCGGAGTTGGACCTGATGAGTGACCAGGAACTGGCCCGGCGGGTGGACGGTATTGGGATTTACGCCCGGGTGTCTCCCAACCATAAACTCCGCATTGTACGTGCCCTGAAGAAAAAAGGCCACGTGGTTGCCATGACCGGGGACGGGGTAAATGACGCACCAGCCCTGAAGGAGGCTGATATCGGGGTGGCCATGGGCCGGACCGGCACCGACGTCAGCCGCGAAGCGGCGGCCATGGTCTTGACCGACGATAATTTTGCCACTCTTGTGGCTGCCATCAGGGAAGGACGGGCCATCTACGACAATATCCGCAAGTTTATTCGCTACCTTTTGTCCGGTAATGTTGGTGAGGTCTTCACCATGTTTCTGGCCACCCTGGCCGGATTACCCCTTCCCCTTCTTCCCATTCAGATCCTCTGGGTTAACCTGGTCACTGACGGGCTTCCGGCCATGGCCCTGGGGGTAGACCCGCCGGAACCAGGAATTATGAGTAGGCCCCCGCGTGCCCCGGAAGAAAGCATCTTTGCGGGCCGCCTGGGCATGAAGATCCTTGGTAGAGGGACGCTGATTTCGTTGGGCACCCTCGCGGTTTTCTGCGTCGGGCTCTACCTGGGCCGCGACCTGGTTTTGGCCCGGACCATGGCCTTTGCTACCCTGGTGCTGTCCCAGTTGTTTCACTCCTTTGAGTGCCGCGGGAAAAGGGCGGCCTATTGGTTTTGCGAACCTTTTCGAAACCCCCACCTTCTGGGAGCAGTGGCCCTATCAACCGTAATGCTCCTGGTGGTTACCCATGTACCGTTCTTGCAGGGGATTTTCAATACTACTCCCCTGGGTGTTGGGGAATGGGTTATGATTCTTCTGGCTTCCGGAGGAGGTAGTATCCTGGTGAACACCTGGCGGTTGCTACCTGGCACCAGGTGGTGGTGATTCGGGCCCGGTTCTGGCCGCCCAACCTGGACAAGGTTCTCCAAAAATGGTAAGATGATGAAACAGAGAGGTGTCCTGGAGGTGGCACTGTGGGCGGTACCCTGCGGTTTACAAAAATGCACGGCCTGGGTAATGATTACGTGTTCATAGACGGTTTCCGGGAGGCGGTCCCCGCGGACCACCTGCTTCCAGAACTGGTGCGTAAGATGAGCGACCGCCACTTTGGGGTCGGTTCGGACGGCTTAATCCTGATCCTGCCCTCAGAGAAGGCGGATTTCCGGATGAGAATGTTCAATGCCGACGGCAGTGAGGCCGAGATGTGCGGCAACGGGATCCGGTGCTTCGCCAAGTACGTTTATCAGAGAGGCTTAACCCGGAAGACATCTTTCTCCATTGAAACCGGGGCCGGGATTTTACAACCCCAAGTGATCCTGGAAGGGGATGGGGGAGGACAGGTTAAGGCTGTCAAGGTAGATATGGGGAGGCCGCGTTTTAAAAAGGAGGAAATTCCCATGGTGGGGCCTTCTGGGGAAAGGGCCCTGGAGGAGACCCTGAAGGTGGATGGGCAGGAAGTAAAGGTGAGCGCGGTCTCCATGGGCAACCCTCACTGTGTAGTGTTTGTTCCTGATGTCACCAAGGCTCCCCTGGAATTGTTGGGGCCGAAACTGGAAAACCACCCGTCTTTTCCCAACAGGACAAATGTTGAATTTGTCCAGGTTCACGATCCCGGGGAGATAACCATGAGGGTCTGGGAGAGGGGCTCGGGGGTTACCCTGGCCTGTGGTACCGGGGCCTGTGCTTCGGTGGTGGTGGCGGCTAGCCTCGGGCTTACCGAGCGGGAAGTAACGGTGCACCTGGACGGTGGTGACCTTAAGGTGGAGTGGGCTGACGACGGCCGGGTTTACCTCACGGGGCCGGCAGAAGAGGTTTTCGACGGTGCGTATTTTGAGGATCATCGCACCAACTAGACCTGGAGCCGGGGAGTTTCACCGGCCGGGCGGTTCAAACAGAGAATGAGAACAGGAGGAGTAAGGAAGTATGAAAGCGGCCAACCGGATTGCCAAGATCCCACCTTACCTTTTTGCTGAAATCGATAAAAAAATGGCCGAGGCTGTGGCCCGGGGCGTGGACATCATCAGCCTGGGGATCGGTGACCCTGACCGCCCCACTCCAGGCCATATCATCGAGGCCCTGAATCGTGAAGCGCGGGTCGCTGACAACCATCGTTACCCGGCCTACGAGGGTTCGGCCCGGTTTCGGGAGGCAGTGGCTACGTACTACCGTGGGCGTTTTGGGGTTGAGCTTGATCCCGACCGGGAGGTAATGGCCCTAATCGGGTCCAAGGAGGGGCTGGCGCACATCATCTGGGCTTTCGTCGACCCGGGAGACTACGCTTTGATTCCGGACCCTGCCTACCCGGTTTACAAAACCCATACCCTGCTGGCGGGTGGGATTCCGTACTTAATGCCCTTGCGGAAAGAGAACGGTTTCTTGCCTGATTTTGATGCCGTGCCCAAGGATGTGATTGCCAGGGCCAAGATTGTGTTTCTCAACTACCCCAACAACCCCACGGCTGCAGTGGCGGACCTGGATTTCTTCCAGAAGGCGGTTGATTTCTGCCGGGAACACCGTCTCCTCTTGTGCCACGACAACGCCTACGCTGAGATGACCTATGACGGCTATGTTGCCCCTAGTGTGCTTGAGGTTCCAGGGGCCAAGGAAGTTGCCGTGGAGTTCTATTCGCTCTCCAAGCCCTTCAATATGACAGGATGGAGGATTGGCGCGGCGGTCGGAAATGCCGAGGCGGTGGAAGCCCTCGGAATTATTAAGACCAACACTGATTCCGGGCAGTTTACCGCCATCCAGCACGCAGGTGTTGAAGCCCTTGAAAATAATCCCAAGGCCTTCTTTGAGGAGATGAACCTGGTTTACGCCCGGCGGAGGGATATAGCGGTTGAGGGGCTGTCCAGTGTAGGCTTGGAAGTTGAGAAACCACGCGGTACTTTCTACCTTTGGGTTCCTGTTCCCAGGCTGTACTCGGCGGCGGAGTTTACTGCTCTCCTTTTGGACCAGGCGGGGGTAGTGGTAGCGCCTGGGACGGGCTACGGGGAGTACGGTGAAGGTTACATCAGGATCGCCCTCACCGTAGAGGAGGACCGCTTGAAAGAGGCCATGGACCGGATTGCCCGGCAGGTGAAATTGTAGAAACGTAACAAGAACAGGCATGAAAGTACTTCAAGTCAAGGTATCCAGGTTATTGGCAAACCCTGCGGCTGAAGGGCCACAGGGTTTTTCTTTGGTCTTTCCCTTCTGGCTCGGGTGCCTGCAGACCAGGGTACCCAAAGCAGGGACTGCCTGCAGGGAGGTTCGGGGTGAGGGAAGGGGTCATGAGGGCCAGTTGAAAGGAATACCATGTACTGTCACGGTTATTCTTCCTACGGGAAAGAGAGAGAGCCATGGTCTTGGTGGTGTTTCCCCGGCGGGGTTGCCTTGTCCTGGTGACAGCCCTGGTCCTGGGCCTGTGCTTCAGTATCTATGGTATTTATTCCCTGATCAGAGCGGCGGCATCTCCAACGATCAAGGATAAGGTAATCGTAGTCGACCCCGGGCACGGCGGGCGAGACCCGGGCGCCACTGTGGATGGGTACTATGAGAAGGACCTGAATCTGAAGATCGCCCGGGCAGTATACCGGGCCCTCGAAGCCGTGGGAGCGAAACCGGTGTTGACGCGAAACTCAGACCGAGATTTCTTCCCAGGCGGCCCGTATTACGGAACCAGGATGCAGAAGAGGAAAGAATTGGACGGGAGAATTAAGATTGCCGTAGAGGCCCAGGCGGACCTGCTGATCAGCATTCATAGCAATGCCCACCGCAAGTCGTCGGTGCGGGGACCGCTGACCTTTTACTATTATGATTCACCTGAGGGGGAATACCTGGCCCGGCTCGTGCAAAAAGAACTGAATTACTTGACCGATCCCCAGTACCATCACGAGGCCACCGGTGAGGCTTACTACCTGTTAAGGGAAGCCCCCGTACTGGCGCTGATTATTGAAGTGGGATTTATTACCAATTCAGAGGACTTTATGCTCCTCAACAACCCTGGTTACCAGGAACTCATTGCCAACGCCATCGTCAAGGGTCTGCGGGCATACTACGGAGGTGATCCAAGCCGGGGAGAATCGTGATCTATGGGTGACGAATAGGATTCTTGGCATTGAGGATAATACCAATGAAGCTATACGGCTGCAAATTGCCTCGGTGAAGGTCCGGTTACCTCAAGTTGAAAAAGGGGGTTTACCATGAAGGCCACGGGAATTGTACGGCGCATAGACGATTTGGGCCGGGTGGTCATACCCAAGGAAATACGGCGAACACTCCGGATTCGTGGAGGTGACGCGCTAGAAATCTTCACCGACCGGGACGGGGAAGTGATTCTGAAAAAATACTCTCCCATCGCCGAGTTGTCCGATTTTGCCCAGGAGTATTCTGATTCCCTCGCGGAGGCCACCGGTCACATCGCCCTTGTGGCAGACCGGGACGAAATCATCGCTGTGAGCGGGGCACCGAAAAGAGGACTGATGGGGCGGAAGATTAATGACGAGGTCCAGGCGGTACTGGAAAAGGGAGAGACAGTAACCACCGGGGAACCCCCGGCGGTCGAAGGGTACGAATTCCGCGGCCAGGTGGCAACCCCGATCATGAAGGACGGTAGTCTCGCTGGTTCGGTGCTTCTGCTCTCCAGAGATAAGGAAATGACCGACTTAGAACGGCGTTTGGCCGAAACCGCAGCCAATTTCCTCGCCAAGCATCTTGATTAGCCCATTGTCCCTTCTTCTCTTGGGGGCTTCAGATGGAAAAAAGTGAATGATTCCAACTTCGGGCGGCCTGGGCCGCCCTTTTTTGTTCGCCCAGCATGTCTGCTGAGCCGATGAGCTGAAAGAAGCTCTGTCGCCTAAC
>ENA-OSAE01000155-OSAE01000155.1-marine-sediment-metagenome-genome-assembly--contig:-NODE-155-length-48843-cov-37.310773_pt1 | contig 48843 bp, 39 predicted proteins | sample MGYA00237870_ERZ529317 | MGnify/ENA primary metagenome ERZ529317 (study PRJEB26369, sample SAMN03142812) | marine sediment metagenome | biome: marine; feature: borehole; material: sediment... | reverse complement strand
CTCTAATTGGTTGAAAACTGTGGACCACCAAGCGCCACCTGGCCACGACTCCATCGAGCTCACCGACCAAGATACTAACGACCCCCGCATAGCCGTTCGCCTGAAGGCGGAAAAACTGTTATGCCGGATGGACCTTAAAGTCGGTACGGGTTCTTCCCGTTATCCCACCCAGGTAGGACAAGCCGTGGCCAATCGACACAAACCCGGTACTCAAACCTTGGTACTACTTAACACCGTAGGCAGGGCCCAGAAGGTTTACCGGAGGCTGCAGGATATCTACCGAACAAAAGGACCGAACCTGGTCCTCCTTCACTCGCGCCTGCGTCTCCCCGAACGGGAAGAGAAGCTGAAAGAAGTCCTCCAACCAACTGACCCTGACGGACCCGGGCGCATTGTCATCGCCACCCAGGTTCTCGAGGCGGGGGTAGACATGTCATCTTACCAGCTTGTGACCGAGCTTGCACCCTGGCCGAGCCTCGTGCAACGATTCGGCCGGTGTAACCGCTACGGTGAACATAAAGGTGCGGTGATATACTGGCTCGATGTGAAAGACAGAGATTCCTCCCCCTACTCACCCGAAGCGCTTCAGGCAGCACGGAAACTGTTGGAGGAACTTGAGGGACAATCAGCTGCACCTGCAGACCTTCCCAGTCCTGGCCTGCCGCCCCTAGAGCACGAAGTCATCCGCAAAAAGGACCTTGTCGAGCTTTTCGATACCACCCCAGACCTTTCCGGTAATGACGTTGATGTATCCCGGTTCGTAAGAGAGGCGCGCGATACCGACGTAAGGGTCTGCTGGCGACGATGGCCGGCCAGGCAACATCCTCCTGAAGACTGGCCTCGACCTGTACGGGAGGAACTCTGCCCTGTACCTATCAGTGAGCTCCGTAATTTCCTAAGGTCTGGAGGCCGTCGAGGTTGGGTATGGGACCACCTGGACAGGAGATGGCAAGTCATAGACCCCTATGAGCTCTGGCCTGGAGCAGTAGTAGTGCTGCGGAGCGAAGATGGAGGATATCAGCCCCATCTGGGTTGGAACCCTTCGTATACAGGGAAAGTACTTTCGTTACAACCCCAAAGGGGTGAAAGCAACGAGGCAGGGGGGGACGATTTCCCTACCTTCTCTCCCGGTGTCTGGCAGGACCTGCCCCAACACAGCCACGACACGGTTAGCGAGATGAAGAAAATAACTGACCACCTGGATATAGGCCAGCTCAAACGTTTTATACCAGACCTCCTCGATGCCGCCTTGTGGCATGATATTGGCAAGGCTCATCCGGTCTTTCAGGAGACCCTGTTAGCGGAACTCGAAGAGCCCGAACGTTCCCAGCGGGCCGAGACTTTATGGGCGAAGGGCCGGCGTAACGGTCCCCCGCGCCCCCACCGTCGTCCCCACTTCAGACATGAACTGGCCAGTCTTCTGGCTCTCCTGGAAATTGAACGACGAGGAGAGTTGCCTAGTCTGAGCGACCTGGCTCTCTACCTGGTAGCCAGCCACCATGGTCGTGTGAGGCTGGGCATACGGTCTATGCCCGGCCACGACGGCTTGGGGAGACAAAGCACCCCGAGACTGGTACTGGGTGTCCAGGACGGTGACGAGCTGCTGGCGGTAAGACTGGGGCCCGACCACCACATACCGGCGGTACGTCTTGACCTGGCCCCAACACAGATAGGCCAGTGTCCCGGTGGTCACTCCTGGCTAAACCGCACCCTGAGCCTCAGGGATGACCCTACCCTAGGCCCTTTTCGGTTGGCCTACCTTGAGGCGCTGATACGGGCAGCCGACGTCCGGGCGAGTATACGAGCTGACGGGAGGGATAATTGATGGCCTGTAAAGTTCTACTGCTTTCAGGTTGCACCTACGAGCCCTTGATGTCCTATCTTAAAGCTTTGGGCATACTCCGCCTGGTCGCTGAACAAAGGGACACAACCGTCCGGGGAGCGTGGTCGGCGGGAACCTTTGAGCTCTACACTAAACTCGATGACGAAACTCTTCTGGACTTCTTCCTTGAGGAATACAAGCCTACCCCGATTATCAACCCCTGGAACTCAGCCTCCGGTTTCTGGGGCGGTAAAACCCCGTCTAAAGCATTACAGGCCTTAGAAGAGTCTACCCATCCCCGTCTGACCGCCTACCGGGATGCAATAAAGGAGACCAGGTCCCTACTGGATACCTTTGGCTTCCGGCGCAAACCCTCGAACAAAGATAAGCCACGTCTCCTGCGTATACTACGGTCCACCGCGCCCGACCCGCTCGTGGCTTGGATTGATGCCCTTAGTGCCCTTACCGAGGACAAAGTTACGTTTGCGCCGGTGCTCGGAACTGGTGGTAATGATGGAAGACTGGAGTTTTCGGTCAACTTCATGCAGCGACTGGCCGATATCATCCCTTTTAATCGTGAGGGCTGGAACCAGACCGAAGGTCGACGTCGTAGAAACCCGGCTGAGGTCAGTCGCAACTGGCTTGAGGCCGCTCTCTTTGGTGCGGAGCCATCTGGACTTGTCTCAGCGGCGGTAGGTCAGTTTCACCCGGGCGGCGTGGGCGGACCTAACGCCACCCAGGACTTCGAAGGCGATTCGGTGGTGAACCCGTGGGATTACGTGCTGATGTTGGAAGGGTCCTTGTTGCTGGCCGGTTCGGTGGCTCGGCGCGCCGGTCGTGACAGCCGGCAAAAGCCCGCCTTCCCCTTTACCGTCCGACCTTCACCTGCAGGCTGGCAGACGGTGGCCCATACGGATGCTGTACAGGCACGACAGGAGATTTGGATGCCGGTTTGGGAGCGACCAGCCTCCCTGGCTGAGATAGCCCATCTCTTAGCGGAAGGCCGGGTCCAGGTCGGCCGCCGACCGGCGGTCAACGGAACTGACTTTGCCCGGGCCGTGGCTACATTGGGGGTGGACCGCGGGCTGTCCGGTTTTTCACGCTTTGGATTTGTTCAGCGGAGCGGCCGCGCCTATATCGCGGCGCCCCTTGGGTACCTCCCAGCAAAGGTATGTCCGGAGGTACAGATTATCGAGGAGGCCGACCAGTGGTTACTCCGCCTTGGGCGTGCTGCCCGTCGTGACGGTGCTCGTGCCAGTCTTCAGCGAGCCCAGCGGGCCATAGATGACGCCATTTTCCGGTTCTGCGGAGACGGTAACCCGCGAAGCCTACAGGACGTGCTCATTGCGATGGCCAATGCTGCCCAAACAGTGGCAAAGAGCAAGGGCTTGAGGCAGAGAATTCCCCCCGTCTCGGGGCTTAGTCTGAGGTGGCTTTGGGCGTGTGATGACGGAAGTGTGGAGTTTCGTCTATCAAGCGCTCTAGCCTCGCTTGGCCGTCTACCACCCGATTCCGAAGAACCTGCCGTGGCTTTCTTACGTTCCTACCTGGAACCCGTAAACGCTAATGCTGGGGGACGGCCTCCCTGGAACCCTGACAGCAGAACCGTGGTCTGGCGAAGCGGTGGCTTGGTACGGAACATGATTAAAGTCCTCGAACGCCGCTGCGTGGATGCCCAACGTGGTGGTATCCTGCACCCTGCACCCGTGGCGGGATACAGAACCGCAAGGTTACAGGATGTAAATTCCTTCTTGCTAGGTGAGGTTGACGACGGACGTATAGAGAGCCTGCTGCGGGGCCTGGCCCTATTACGCTGGCCACCGATTGTAAGAGACTACCGAAATCGGAAGGTTCCCGTATATGCACCGGCGAGAATCAATAGGCTCTATGCGTTGTGTAAGCTTCTGTTCCATCATGAACCTCTACCGCGTCCGCAGAATCTTACGGACCGCCCCCAGGTTCGTCCCGAGCTTTCGCTCCTTGCCCGATTGGAAACCGGGAATGGTCGCGAAGCGGTCAAGATCGCTGCCCGGAGGTTACGGGTTGCGGGGCTGTCGGTGCTAGGAACGAGCGGGGGAAGACAGGCCAGGGTACCTGTGCTAAACTGTTCCAGGCACCTGGGAGAGCGCATTGCTGCTGCTCTTCTGTTTCCTATTGACACTAGTAGTCTTCAGGCCCTGATGCGCTTGACTGTACGTGAGCTGCAAGCTCAGTAACGGAAGTTCCTGTAATTCTTTTTGAGGAGGGAACCCGTGTGAACCTTGATGCGTTGCTAGAAGAGGAACGTCTGCTAGTTGAGGTCGATCTGAGACCGAGACAAGGGGAACGTTTTCAACCTACGGGCTTTCCCGAGCTCGGGCCGGCAACATACACTCTGCCAGACGGGACTGAGATGCTGCTGGTAGAATCAGCCCAATCTATGGCCAACCGACTTGAGACTCCGTGTTGGGATGAGGTGGCCCAGGACGTAGCTGAACCGCTCCGGGGCATGCCTTATGTGCGGGTATGGTACGACGGGAAGGTGCTTACCAATTCACTTCTAGAGGCCCACAGGTTAAACTCACCGTACATCCTCGAAAGTGAGAAAAAGGACTTCTTCTATGCCCTGCAGGACGAACTTAATACCCTGGAGGAGGGCCCGGTGGACCTTCACGTCTTCGCGCGTGTGGTCTGCAAGTATGACCCTAACACACTTCTGCATGGCGTTTTTCTTGCCAAAAAGGAACTGGCCAAGGGCCGACTCCGTCTTCCCCGCCTGCTGTCAGGGTTTGTTGAGGCGAGGGACGTCTACCCCGTCGAGAGCGGTGGTGTGAAGTACGACCGGGTTGACCCTAGTGCCAACGCTGTTTTGGGGTTTGGCAACGTTCCCTACCCGCGCACGGAGTTCGTGGCCGCGGCAATTACGGCCTACTTCAACCTCGACCTCCGAACCTTAAGGGGTTATCGGCTTGGGAAGGAGGCGGAGAGGTTCCTCCTCGCCTTGGCTATCTGGAAAATTCGTCGTTTCCTAGAGACGGGCCTGCGCCTGCGCACTGCCTGTGACCTCGTGTACCAACGAGTTCGAGTGGAGATGCCGTCGGGATTCTCCCTGCCGAGCACGTCAGAGCTAGAGGAGATACTGCCTGGGCTCATCGCTGCCGTCGACCTGTTTGCAGACCCGCCGGTTACCGAGGTAACGTTCAAGCCTCCTTCTAAGTGGAAGTCAGCTGAAGAAAGGGAAGGAGAGGAAGCGCAGGAATGATTGCCTTCGCTTTCCGGTTCCTCGCCGGCCGTTACCATGCTACGCCGTGGGGGCGGCACGTAAACGAGGGCGTGCCCGAATGGCCTCCGTCGCCCTGGCGGGTATTGCGGGCACTAGTAGCCAGCTGGATGCGTACACGGCCGGACATCGACGAAGAACAGGTAGCTGCCATCCTTGAGAAGCTAGCATCTCCACCCTTGTTGTGGCTCCCTCCGGCGAGTGTGGGTCATACGAGGCATTACATGCCCTGGTTCAAAAAGGGGCCCGGTGACCGGACCCTTGTGTTCGATACCTTTGTGGCGGTACCCCGCCAACAAGAAGTCCGGATGATATGGCCAGAGGGGTCCCTGGAACCTGAGAACCGGCGAATACTTGCCGACTTGCTGCGCGGGGTTACGTACCTCGGCCGGGCGGAGTCGTGGTGTAGAGTGCGGCTAGATGACCAGCCCCCGGAAGCAAACTGTCGTCCTTTAGAGTCAGGGGAGGGTGCTTCCAGTGGAGAAGAGACGGTACGGGTTGTCGTTCCGCTTCCTATTGCCGCCGAAGAACTGCTAGCCGGGCTACTGATGGAAACTGCCGACCTCCGCTCTCGTCTGCGGCGACTTGACCCTCCCTGCAGTCAGTGGGTGAATTATGTTCGTCCCAGGGGGTGCTTACAGGTAACGGGTGTCCAGCGTCGGACCGTGCGCGTGTCCAGGGACCCGGTTGTGGCCGTAAGATATGCCCTGGACCGACGGCCGTTGCCTTTGTTGCAAGAGGCGCTAATGGTCGGAGAGCAGGTTCGCATGGCGGCTATGGGTCGTTACGGAAGGATGACTAAGGGACAGGTCTCTCCCATTCTCGCGGGAAAGGAGGACGGGAAACCCCTGAAGGGCCACCGGCACGCTTTTTACTTGCCAGTCGACGAGGACGGCGATGGGCGCCTTGACCATCTGCTTATCTATGCTTTAGGTGGTCTTGGGGAACGGGAACAAGAAGCACTTGGCAGCCTTGAGAGCATCCCTTGGGGGGATAGAGAAAGCCAGGAGGCACGTCGCTTGAAGGTTTTGTTGCTGGGATTTTTGCGCCCCCGGGATCTTATGGACAATCCACAAATTTTCGGACCAGCTCGTGAGTGGGTCTCCCGCACACCTTATGTTCTCACGCGTTACCCAAAGATTTATCGTGACGGGCGGCCTAAACTGAACGAGTTCGGTGAACAATTAGACGGGCCTGAGGATCAGGTTCGCCGAGAATGGGAGCAGCGCCGTCGGGACCATCCGTTCCTGCCGCCACTGGTCGGAGTCAGATTTGTAGAACGTTTAAGGTTGAAGGATGGTAGGACCATACGCTGGCTTTCATTCCGAACACGTAGACGTAAGGGAAAGGGAAAGGTTTCTGGGTTTGTTTACGGTCTAACTCTCGAATTCGAGGAACCAGTAGTCGGCCCGCTGGCGCTTGGCTATGGATGTCACTTCGGGTTGGGGCAGTTCGGGCCAGTTGACGTTCTCGGCTGACGGTTGGGTATCGCTTTTATCGCTTTCTGTAGGGAGCCTTGATAGCGCGAAGGTGAAGTGGCCATGAAAACACCGGGAGGTTCGCAAAGAGTTTGGAAGCCTTGGAAACAAACGAATTTGCTTGACCAGGGGGATAAGCTTGTAATGATGAGGGGACTGATTACCAGCGGGTTCGCGAAATGGACGAGTGAAATGCAGACAGGCTAAAGGATAAAATGGGCACAGTTAGATCCGCAGTTGAAACTGCGGCTCCGTTGAAGCTTCCAATAATTCTTAATTCTCCGATCTGGATTCAGGTTAGATCCGCAGTTGAAACTGCGGCTCCGTTGAAGCGCCGCTCTAGCGCGTGAGTCCTTAACCACTTACCGGTTAGATCCGCAGTTGAAACTGCGGCTCCGTTGAAGCTCAGCCAATAAGGAGATTGACTACCTCTGCCGATGTTAGATCCGCAGTTGAAACTGCGGCTCCGTTGAAGCGTTTCCGTATGGACGTACCAGATCAGGATCCGCAGTTAGATCCGCAGTTGAAACTGCGGCTCCGTTGAAGCCCGATCGCAGGTCTGATAACCCAGACACCAGCCGGTTAGATCCGCAGTTGAAACTGCGGCTCCGTTGAAGCCACGGTGCTGGTAACGTATCCTCCACCCGATACCGTTAGATCCGCAGTTGAAACTGCGGCTCCGTTGAAGCTCTCAACGACGACCAGAGAGAATCTATCATCACGTTAGATCCGCAGTTGAAACTGCGGCTCCGTTGAAGCCGGACCTGCGCAACAAAAAAATCCGCGCGGACGAGGTTAGATCCGCAGTTGAAACTGCGGCTCCGTTGAAGCTTCACCCGCTTGATCTGAACAAACCGCACTCCCGGTTAGATCCGCAGTTGAAACTGCGGCTCCGTTGAAGCCGATCTGCCCCGGGCGCTTGCCAGCCTTCAAGAGGTTAGATCCGCAGTTGAAACTGCGGCTCCGTTGAAGCAGCTCATCAGCAGATGTCAGGACCGTCCCGCTATCGGGTTAGATCCGCAGTTGAAACTGCGGCTCCGTTGAAGCGGTTTCAACCGCTCTATGAACTCTCCCAGGTCCACGTTAGATCCGCAGTTGAAACTGCGGCTCCGTTGAAGCTTCCAGGAAAGGAACCTGGATTTCCGGGCAGACGGAAACTGCTACCCCGTCAACATTACTCGGTTCTTGAGCCGATACCCGTGGGGTTTGCTATCGGCAACTACGATTGGAGCTCGAGCATGATTGATCTGAGGAGGGTTTCGGAGACCTCTTCGTCCGAGATGAGGGTGATGCCGTTTTTCTGAAGGAGATATGCAGCTAGGCCTAGGCCGGGCCGGACCCGGTCCTGGAAATTCCCGTCGTAGACGCAGGACGGGGCACAGGACGGGCTTTTTTCTTTAAGGACCGCGTACCTGATCCCCCATTTCCTGGCCAGGTCCAGGGTTTCCACGGCCCCCTTATAATATTCCCGGGTAACATCGGTACCTTCCCGGTTAATGACCCGCGCCTTTCCCTCCAGAACATCTCGGGCTGAACCCCCGCAGATCTCGGCTGGTGGTCGGGGTGTAGGCAGGCCGCCCATTTGCTCAGGGCAGACCGGGAGGATCACAGCCGGGTCGAGGCGGGAAATAAGGGGGTGTTTCTTGCTCTGTCCGTCGTAACGACAGGGCCGGCCCAGCAAGCATGCGCTGACCATGAGGAAACCAGGTTTCTTTTCGTTCGGCCGCCCGATCGGTCTGGACTTTGGCCCTGGCCGGGGTACCAGTACCGAATCCGCCATTAGGCCACCCCCACATGTTTTCCGCTTCCATCTTCATTATTTTATCACGTTATCTCGCGTAGGAGGACGACCAGAAAAACGAGTCAGAGTAATAGTCTTTATTTTCAATTAAGGAAATCCAACCTTAATAAATTTCCTAACTTTATTGTCTTTCCCGCCCCAAGAAAAGCAGGTTTACGGTTGGCGCAGGAGGTTCCGTAAACACATAGAAAACCCTCGCCTCGAAAAAAATAGCCTTTGAGGTGAACTGCTTTGAACGAGGCCAACGAAGCGTTAGCCAAGAAGGTCAAACAGTATTTGCTCGATAAGACCGATTCAAGCGGACTGGATGTCCATGTTCGCGCGGTTGATGGCGTGATCACACTGAGTGGAACGGTTGACGTCCTGGCCGACAAAATTGCCCTGGAAGAACTGGCGCAACAGGTACCCGGTGTTAGGAAGGTCGAGAACGGTTTGACTGTATCGATGGACGGGAAGTATACCGATCATCATATCCAAAAGGAACTGGAGGCCCGCCTGGCTGATATAAAGGTAGCCCGAAAGGTGACTGCAACGGTTTCAAGGGGTCGGGTTTTGCTGCGGGGTGAAGTTGACGACTTGTTGGCAAAACAGGCTGTCCTTGAGGAGACGAGGGCTACGCGCGGGGTGAGCGAAATCGAGGAACAGGTTTGTATCAATCCCACGGAAGAGATGCGTACCGATGATGTAAGTATCACGAATGAAGTGGAACGTGCCCTGGCTGCCACAAGAGTGGGGGCGGCCTATATCAAAACCGAAACCAAAAACGGCACGGTTTACTTGACCGGATGGGTCGACGATCCTGAAGAACTGCAAATTGTGGAAGAATCCGTTCGAGGGGTCAACGGGGTTCAACAGATTGTGAACGAAATTTCTATCCGTGGTAAAGAATAGAAAAGCCCAGTATCTGGTGAGTGCTTTATGACCTCAGGAATGCTTTATCCGCAACAGGTGGCTGACCTTCTCTTGGTTCCCAAGATACCCCCCTATTGCGGGGTTCTCTGCGGGATAGAAGGCCGGCCCGAGGGCCGGCCCAAAACGCCACTAACGTTCCTCCATGAGGCTTCTCTCGGCTCTTTCGATGGCCTTCCTGACCAGGCTCCCGCAGTCCCTGGAACTAACATTACCCCAGCCCTCGGTACGGACTGTATCTGCCACACCGAGTTCCTGGGCAAGCTCCATCTTAAGTTCCTCGGACATGAGTTGCCTTCTTCGTGCCATCAAGCCTCACTCCTTTTGTTTTGAACGTTGTGGCGTTAATAGTATGAGTTCAATTGTTTCAAACCATGCTGAAAAGTAATGGGGGGTACGGACGAAATCGGGAAGGAAAATGGGTGTAAGGCCTCTTTAGAAGGCAATGCTATTTATGAAAAACATTAATTAAAACCAATGAGAAAGGGTAGGATGACCAGTGACCCGGGAAAAAGTGCGCGCATGTTGTATTTCCCTGGCCAGGTGCCTGGCGACCGAACTTGCCTACTTAAACCAAAGGGGATGGATCCTTGAAGGAGGGGCTGGTGGGGAGGATTTTCGATTTAGCAAAGACTTCTATTACCCGGCCGGTGAAGAATTTCATGTAGTTGTGGCCGAAGAGAGGAGGAAAGATGGAGGAGAAGCAAGAATAAAAGTGGATAACCGAACCTTTGCTGTCACAGAACTTGGTGAAGTGAGCGCACTCGTAGAGGAGGATGGGGTAGAGGAAATCAAGCGGATCCTGGTTCTGTTGGCCGAAGTGTTAAACTGAAAATTCATCCCGGGGATTGTTGGCTGGGGGGCGGTGAATCCGGCTCTGGGGGGGCTGTTCTGTGCATGAATCAAAAAGCATCCAGGCGGCGCGTGCGGCAGCCAGGATGGCGCTCTCACGAAACCGGGAGGAAGAAGCGGTCCTAAAACGGGAGTTCGAGAAGCAGGGGGTCAGGGTGGCAGCGGTAGATTACGGTGGAGACCTGGTTTCGTCGGTCAAGACGATTGTTGAGCGTTCGGTGGTGGCTGCTAAACGCGAAAGGGTCATCCGGGAGACCTACCAGGAAATCGGGGCCGTGGCCGGCGCCGCCCGGGAGGCCGTCTCACAGATAGTTCCGAGGGCTTTTGGGCTTAACGTCGGCGGTAAAATCGGAATTGCTCGCAATAACGAAGACGTCAGTGTCGCCATTTTTTGTGGGATCGGGCTCTTGCATCTCAACGAAGTTGCCATGGGTTTAGGACACCGGGCGATCAGCCGGTGGCAGGCAGTGGGGGATCCATCTTCCCCCGTGAAACATGGTGAGGAGGCCGAGGGGGGTGATGCCGTAATTTATTGACAGAAGAGCCACTGATACAATATAATTGGTGCAAATAGGGCATGCCCCGGTAGAACGGTAGTACGGTAGGACGGGCCTCGAGGTAAGGACCGGGGGGTCCGTATTGAGCGATGACGCTCTTACCGGAGTGTCATTTTGTTTTTGTTCTCCAGGATATGGTCCAGGGGATTTGGCCGTAAACCGTACGGCACCGGTTTTATCGGGGGAACCAGACAGGTGGAAACTGAGAGAGAGCAGCCAGAACACAGAGTCAAAATTGGAGGGGGAAGAATGAAAGCATTACGTCTAGGGAGAGGAAGGTTTTTCGTCCTTGTCCTGGCTGTGTTGGGGTTGATGGTTCTCCTGGCCGGCTGTGGACAGAGTCAGGAAGGCACCGCTGATGAAGAGCAGGCCGACAAGGGTACTACCGAACCGCTCAAGATCGGAATTTCCCAGTTTGTTGAACACCCGGCTCTTGATGCAGCCCGCAATGGCTTTGTTGATGAATTGCGCGAGGCTGGCTATGTAGAGGGGGAAACCGTGGAGTATATCGTGGAGTACGCCCAGGCGGACTTTTCGGTGGCCAACACGGTGGCTGAAAAGCTGGCCAACGAGGGACTGGATATGATTCTGGCCATTGCTACCCCTTCAGCACAGGCAGTGGCCAAGGCCACCCAGGGGACCGACTTGCCCGTCCTGTTCACGGCCGTTACCGACCCGGTGGCGGCTGAACTGGTGGATAGCATGGAGAGCCCGGGTGGAAATGTAACTGGGACTACGGATATGAACCCAGTATACGAGCAGCTGGAACTGGTTTTTGAGTTCGTCAAAGAGGCAAAAAGTATTGGTATCATCTACAATGCCGGTGAGGTCAACTCCGTGGTCCAGGCCGAAATGGCCAAAGAGGCCGGGGCTGACCTGGGCCTCAAGATTCTTGAGGCTACGGTCAGTAACACCAGTGAAGTCAAGCAGGCCGCCCAATCCTTCGTGGGGAAGGTTGACGCCATTTATGTTCCGACCGACAATACCGTCGTTTCTGCCCTTGAGTCGGTCATTCAGGTGGCAGAGGAGAACGATATTCCCCTGCTCGTTGGTGAAGGGGATTCGGTGAAGCGGGGTGGCTTGGCTACAGTTGGACTTGATTACTACCTCCTGGGCCGGCAAACCGGCGAGATGGCGTTGCGGATTCTCAAGGGTGAAGCAAAACCGGCCGAGATGCCGGTAGAAAAGCAGAAGGAAATGAAGCTTTACCTCAACAAGAAGGCGGCAGAGGCGATGGGAGTCGAGATTCCCCAAGACCTCCTCGAAAAAGCCGACGAGCTCTACGAATAATCAATGATCTAGGCATCAAGCGCACGGTACCGTCCATCAGCCTGCCGGTAGCGTGAAGAGGGCAAATCCTGACGATCTGGGCCGGGTTACTCCTGACTGGAGCCATCTGCAGCTCTGAAGGGCCAGGGAATCGACAAGGCTACGAATGAGGGAGTAACCCGGGCCCGAAATTGGCGGGGTGAGCGCCTTGATTGCCCGAGGGGCCGTGCGCATGGAAACGGACCATATTACGGCAGCAAAAAGAACCGGAGTGAAGCCTTGATGTCGTTGGAGTTTTTCATCAGTTCCATTGAAGAGGGGTTGGTTTACGGAATTATGGCCCTTGGGGTATATCTTACCTTCCGGGTGCTTAGATTCCCCGATCTAACCGTTGATGGTAGTTTTCCCCTGGGGGGAGCTGTTGCTGCGAAACTCATTGTTCTAGGGGTGAGTCCGTGGCTGGCCACGGCCCTATCCCCCCTGGCCGGCGGGTTGGCCGGTCTTGTGACGGGTATCCTTCACACCAAGGGGAAAATTACCGGCTTGTTGTCCGGGATCTTGACCATGACTGCCCTGTATTCCATTAACCTGCGTATTATGGGCCGGTCAAATATTCCCTTGCTCAGGACGGAAACGGTGGTTTCTCTCTGGCACGAGTGGCTTCCTGCCCAGGTTGAAGCGGTAGCCCGGCTCGTTACGCCGGGGACGGTCCAGGTGGCCCGGCAGGCTGGGGGTTCGGGGAAGACCAACTTTGAATTCTTGGTCGGTCTTTTCGTGATGCTTGTGGCCTTTGCGGTGGTTACCCTGACCATCAAGTTCTTGATGGACTGGTTCCTTTTCACTGAGGTTGGCCTTGCCCTGAGGGCGACCGGTGATAACGAGCAGATGATCCGGAGCCTGGGTGTAAATACAGACCGGATGAAGATTCTCGGACTGGCTCTCTCCAATGCACTGGTGGCCTTTTCCGGTGCTCTTGTGGCTCAATACTACGCTTTTGCCGATATTGGAATGGGGATCGGCATGATTATCGCCGGACTGGCCTCCGTAATCATTGGGGAGGTAGCCTTTGGGGTGCGTTCCATCCCGGGAACTACCCTGGCGGTGATCGGGGGTTCTGTTGTTTATCGCTTGGCCATTGCCTTTGCCTTAAGCTACGGCTTCACTCCCACGGACTTAAAGCTCATTACCGCTATCTTGGTTATTGTTGCCTTAACCACCCCGACGTTTAAGCGGAGCCTGGGGTTAGCAGGATGATGGTGAAAGATATGCTGCGTCTTAAAGGGGTTCGGAAGGTCTTCAACCGCAAAACCGTCAATGAAAAGGTTGCCCTGGATGGGATTGACCTTACCCTTGAAAAGGGTGAATTTGTTACGATTATTGGGAGCAACGGGGCTGGCAAGTCCACACTCTTGAATGTAATTGCCGGGGTTTATCCCGTTGAAGAAGGGGCCATTGAGCTCGACGGGCGGGATATTACTTCTCTGCCGGAAAACCTTCGAGCGAGCATCATCGGTCGGGTTTTTCAGGATCCGCTCATGGGTACTGCCCCTTCGATGACCATTGAGGAAAACTTAGCCATGGCTTCTGCCCGCGGGAGGCGCCGCGGTTTGGGTCGCGGGGTCACACCGCAGAAAAGGGAACTCTTTGCCCAATACCTGAGACCCCTCGGCCTGAATCTTGAGGACCGCCTTCACACTAAGGTTGGGCTCCTCTCGGGAGGACAGCGGCAGGCCCTTACCCTGTTGATGGCGACCCTGGCTAAGCCCAAGCTCCTGCTTTTGGATGAACACACGGCTTCCCTGGACCCAAAAACAGCAAAACAAATCGTAGCCCTGACCAGGGAGATCGTTGAGAAAGACGGCCTGACAACCATGATGGTGACCCATAACATGGAACAGGCCCTCGCCATGGGTAACCGCCTGATCATGCTACACGAAGGAAAGGTTATTCTCGACCTCAATGGGTCGGCCAAGAGGGCCATGACGGTCAGCGGCCTCATCAAAGAGTTCGAGCGGATCAGGGGGGAGAAGTTTACCGATGACCGGGTAGTCTTGGCCGACTAGTGTTCCTGCTGTCTCCCGAGCAGCGGAACTACAGCAAGCTGTACTCTTAAGCAAGACCGTGATACCGCTGGGGAGAAAGTTGGATAAATTGGGGTGCTAAGCTGTGATATAGGGCCGGTTTGCTTCTTATTGCCCCCTTTCATCCTCAGGTTCTTCTGAAACAACAGCCCTCCTTTTCGATAATGAGACAAGGAAATCGGTTCGAAGGGAGGGCACTGTGTGGCTCCGAGGACAAACCGGTCCTTGTCCAGTTGTTTTGAATGTGCAGGTATTGCGCATTGCTACGGATGCAAACAACCTGACCTTGACCGGGAAGCCGCCCGGGCCGCAGCCGCGGAGTGTACCAGTCTCCGGAAGGGCAGAACTACGGAAACAGTTTACGTTTTGGGCCGGAGGAAAGGGATCAGTAGAAAAAAGGCAGAAAAGCTGGTCATGGCGGGTATGGCCACTTGGGAAGCGCACCGGACTGTCAGGATGATCGGTGCATGCCAGGACTTGTCAGTGGAGACGATCCTCAAGAAGCGATTTCGTCTTGGACAGGGCCTTGCCAGATAATGAGCCTGGTGCTAAAATAGGGTACGGGTACCGATAGCTGTAGAAGAAAATCCCCTAAACCTGAAAGGAGGAACCTGGATGGCACACAAGATTACAGACGAATGTCTAGCCTGCGATGCGTGCCGGCCCGAATGTCCTGAAGACGCAATCAGTGAAGGTGATCCCATTTACGAGATCGATCCCGAGCTATGTACTGATTGTGGTACCTGTGCTGAGGTTTGTCCTGTAGCAGCAATTGAGGGCCCGGAGGACTAATTTGGTTCATCCCAGAGAGCCCGCGTTATTTTAGGAAGCCGATTAGAGAAAAGAGAGAGCCCGTCCATGCTTCTAGTGGACGGGCTTTATCACGTTCATCGTGTCGGGATTATTTTGGCGCCTGACCCAGGCTGGAGACAATCTCCGCGGCGTCACGGGCAATAACCAGCTCTTCATTGGTCGGTATCACGTAAACCTTAACCCTGGAATCCGGGGTAGAGATCTCCTTTTCTTTTTTCGGGCTCCGGTTCTTTTCTTCATCAATATAAAGGCCGAGGTAAGAAAAGCCCTGGCAGACCAGCGAGCGAACCTTGACTGAATTCTCGCCGATTCCAGCCGTGAAAACCAGGATGTCTACCCCGTCCAGGACAGCAGCATAAGCCCCGATGTACTTACGCAGGCGGTGGACAAGGACATTGAGGGCGTCAACCGCCCTGGTGCTGCCCTTTTCTGCTGCTTCCTCGATCTCCCTCATATCATTACTGATCCCGGAAAGTCCGAGAAGCCCACTTCCCTTGTTAATGAGCCTGTTTATCCCCGCGATATCAAGACCTTCCTTCTCCATGAGAAAGGGAATGATGGCTGGATCGAGGTCCCCGCACCTGGTTCCCATGACGAGGCCTTCCAGGGGTGTAAAACCCATACTGGTATCGGCGACCTGGCCGCCATCAATGGCCGTTATACTCGCCCCGTTCCCAAGGTGACAGGTGATGATCTTCAGCTCGTTAAGGTTCCTGCCTGCCAGTTCAGCCGCCCTGGCGGCGACATAGCGGTGGGAGGTTCCGTGAAATCCATAACGCCGGATCCCGTATTTTTCGTACAGTTCCAGGGGAAGGGCATAAAGGAAAGCATGCCTCGGCATGTTGGCATGGAAGGCGGTATCAAAGACCCCCACCTGGGGAGTACCCGGCAACAGGGCTTCCGCAGCTTCGATACCGAGAAGGTTGGGGGGATTATGGAGAGGGGCCAGTTGGATGCAGCGTTTCAGGGCTTCTTTAACCTCTGTGCTGAGCAACACAGAGCCGGAGAACTCCTCACCGGCGTGAACCACCCGGTGCCCGACGGCACTGATCTCGGTCACATCTTTGATTACCCCGTAGGCAGGGTCAAAAAGAATCGAGAGAACCTCCTTCACCGCTGTTTTGTGATCCGGTACTGGGAAGGTTCTGGTTACCTCTTTCTTTCCAGTTGCTTGATGGGTTAACACGGCGTCATTTGTTCCGATTCGCTCCAACAAACCCCTGGCCAGCAGAGACTCGTTTTCCATTTCGAGCAGCTGGTACTTGACTGAGGAGCTCCCACAGTTTAAAACCAAAACCTTCATCTCGATCTTCCCCACCCTTTCCGAAGATACTGATGGATGTCCTTGAATGAAACCCCACCCTTTAGGTAGCTTGCCCGCCTGATCCCAACGGTAACAGCTACGTGCTCTACTACGAGAATGCCACTATCCGCTTCGCCCGGGGTGCTCCTCCACCCGCCTTCCTTATTCTCGGCCCTCCGGGCCTGCAGCATAACCGGTCTCGTTCCGGAGCACCCCGGGCCTGCAACCTTTGCGCAATACCGCTTCCAATTTTCATCCTTCGGAGCACTTCTCGAAAATACTGGTTCCACCCTGGATTTTCATCCTTCGTGGTGCCGCCGGGGCGGCATGGGGCATTTCTATGAAAATGTCCCAACGGCGCCGGCCTTCCTTCGCGGCGTCACGCTCACCCTATAGTTGTCATGAACCTCACCGGCTCCGGACCGCAGCCACCAACTCGCCTTTCGGGCTCAGACAGGTGGCTGCGGCTGGTCCTGCACCGCCTCTGGTTCTTGAACTCCTTCGCTGACCGTCCCGCAGGAAGCCCGTGCCTACCCCTTCGTTGGTACCCTTGGTGCAGACTGCAACAACCGGCTTGTTCCTGATTTTCATCCCTCTGTGGAGCCGCCGCTTTGGAGATGGCATGGAGCACTAGTCCAGAAAAAGAAGATACGCCAAGAGAAGAACCTCCCAGGTCCTTCCTCCACCACCAGTCAAGATTGTCTGTAAGCTCCCGAATTCCTCCTCTGGCGCCCAACTTCCCAATCGCCAGAATCTTTTGGCGCCGCCCTTTACAGGTCTTTTTCCTTATTTTTCAAGTATTTTTTAGCACCTTGGGATGTCAGGTTCAGACCTCTGGAGACAAAAGGGGCAAACCGGGGGTAACACGGATTGGGATCCCGCGACAAGCGGGTGGGTTGTGACATAATGTGGTTATCTTACATAGAATGGCTGTAGACGAAGTAAGGGGGGACCGGGTATGCGGGCCCTTGTTACCGGAATTACCGGTTTTGTAGGAACCCACCTGGCCGAATACCTTCTCTCCAAGGGAGAAGTTGAGGTCTACGGAACATACCGGTGGCGAAGTCGGATGGACCACATAGACCACCTGCGCGGGGAAATCCGGCTGGTGGAGTGTGACTTGCGGGATCCTGTTTCTGTGGACCGACTGATCCGCGAGGTCCAACCGGACCTCATTTTTCACCTGGCTGCCCAAAGTTTTGTCCCTTCATCCTGGAAGGCTCCGGGGGAAACCCTGTGCATGAACATTCTCGCCCAGTTGAACCTTCTTGAGGCCGTGCGGAAAAGTGGTATTGACCCCTTGATTCAGGTGGCCTGCTCCTCCGAAGAGTATGGATTGGTGTTCCCTGAAGAAATTCCGATCCGAGAAGAAAATCCCCTCCGCCCCCTGAGTCCCTACGGGGTCAGCAAGGTGGCCCAGGACCTGCTTGCCTACCAGTACTTTATGAGCTACGGCACCAGGGTGGTGAGGACCCGGGCCTTTAATCACACCGGACCCAGGCGCGGAGAGGTTTTTGTTACTTCAAACTTTGCCCGGCAGATCGCCCTGGTGGAAAAAGGTCTGCGTAAGCCTGTTTTGCTCGTTGGGAACCTGGAGGCCAAGAGGGATTTCACCGATGTCCGTGACATTGTCAGGGCCTACTGGCTGGCCCTTCAGGCGGGAGAGCCAGGTGAGGTTTACAACATTTCGAGCGACCGGGCGTATTCCATCGGCGAAATCGTAGAGATCTTGCTGTCCCTGTCTACTGTTTCCATTGAGGTCCGTCAGGACCCGGAACGGTTGCGACCCAGCGATGTTCCCATTCTTGTCGGTGACAGCCGGAAGTTCCGGAGGGTTACCGGTTGGGAACCGAGGATACCACTGGAAAGGACCCTGTTAGACCTCCTCAACTACTGGCGGGAGCGGCTCTCGTCATAGACCTGGCACCTGGTTCCTTTGGGGGTGGGTGTATTGAAAGCTGTCATTCTGGCTGGGGGCCTGGGTACACGGCTTCGACCCCTGACGTACCGCCGGCCAAAGGGTTTGGTTCCGCTCTTTTCCCGATCGATTCTGGAACACCAGATCCACTGGTTGAAGGGCTTCGGGATTACGGAAGTTATTCTGGCCCTGTACCACCAGGCGTACGCCATCAGGAACTTTTTTGGAGAGGGGCGGAGGTGTGAGGTTAAGCTTGAATACGTGGTTGAGGACCAACCAATGGGAACGGCGGGCGCCCTGCGAAACGCTGCCTGGCGGTGCGGTGGGCAGCGCATGGTCGTTTTGAACGGGGATGTTCTGGCTGACCTCAACCTGAAACAGGCCCTTTCTTTTCATCTTGAGGTTGGAGCCCTTGCCACCATCTGCCTAGCCTGCGTAAAAGATCCCGGTGGTTACGGGGTGGTTTCCATGGATGACCATTACCGGGTAACCAGTTTCCTGGAGAAACCGTCCCATCAAGGTTCGGCCTGGAGTACGGTCAACGCGGGCATCTACATTTTAGAGCCAGGGGTGATCAAATGGATTAAGGCTAGGGGGCCGTCGTCCCTGGAGAGAGACGTGTACCCAGCCCTTATTCAGGAGGGGTTACCGGTTTATGGTTACCAGGTGGAAGGTTCATGGATTGATGTCGGGACCTTAAGGACCTACCTGGAAGCACACCGTCGGCTCCTGGACCGCCAACTGATGGTTCCTCTGGAGGCCAACGAGGTTGAACCTGGAGTGTACCTGGCCCGGAACGCTCCCATTCGTGACTCTGTCTTTCTGCGCCCTCCGGTCTACATTGGTCAGGGAACCCGGATCGGTCCCGGTTCCCACCTCCTGCCGTACACTGTCATCGGGGAGGGCTGTACCATTGGTGAGGGGGCCGTTGTTTCCGGTTCCATCCTGCACCGGGGCGTGTACGTGGGGAGAGAGGCCCGGCTTTATGACTGCATTATCGACGAGGGAGCAGTGGTGGGGGCGGAGTCCACCCTTCATAACATGGTCCTGGCGGCTGACAGCCTGGTTGCCCGCGGGACACAGTCCATCTACAGTCAGGATGGAGGGGTGAGTCCAGATGGAAAGGGAACTGTGGGGTTTAGCCGAACTTAACGAATCCCTGTTCTGTGACCTGGATGACCCCAGGGTCCTCAATCAACACGACGCAGAAAGGCTTTGGTGCCGGGTCGGTGCTTTTCCAACCCAGTGTCGCGAAGGGTACCGCCTGGCGGGGAGGATTGGAAGGCGAGCCGGATCTTCATGCCCCCCGAGAACAGTGGTTATTTTCGGTCTGGGCGGGTCGGCTGCGGCCGGGGACCTCCTGGTTAGAACCCTTGAGGAAGGCTTTACGGTCCCGGTCTTTGCCTGGCGTGGTTACAGACTTCCGAAGTGGGTTAACCAGGACACCATTTGCCTGGTGGTCAGCTATTCCGGAAACACGCAGGAGGCGGTGGACGCTTTTCACGAAAGCCGTTGTCGGGGAGCCAGAACCATTGTGGTTTCGAGCGGTGGGGACCTTACCCGGTTGGCCCTTGCCCACCATTGTCCTCTGATATTGAATCCCCGGGGGTAACACCCGAGACTGAAATTTCTGCCGGTTGAGGTTGAAAACGTGGTCTTTCACTTGTCCGCAGAAGGGGCGACACTGGTGGTCAAGGTGATCCTTCTGATTCGGGTCGAGGGGGATCAACGGTGGAACCGGGCTCCTGCTGCGGGTTGTACCTCCACCCGCCTTTTCATTCCTCTCCCCTCCGGGGCTGCGGCATAACCGGTCTCGCTCCGGAGCAACCCTGGCGTGGAACTTTTGAACAATACCGGCTCAATTTTCAATTGTTGTCGCCTGACCTTGTCAAAACGGTCTCAGGTATGCTATAATCAAGTCTGCCGGATGGCGGATTGACCAAATCAGGTCTCTTCCGCCGGTGGATTGATCTTAAGGGCGGTAAGTTAAGAAGAATTTTGTAGTTCCAACGGTAAAGAGACATAACCGGTAATATTCGTAACAGACATGGTGATAATAGACTTTGACGAACGATTGAAGATATTGTATACTATCTAACGCGGTTAGGGTATTATATTGGGCGGGTAGCTCAGCTGGGAGAGCATCAGTCTTACAAACTGGGGGTCCCAGGTTCGAGTCCTGGTCCGCCCACCATTTAGATTGAAGTATGCGGAGGCGTGGTGTAGTTGGTCTAACATACCAGTCTGTCACACTGGAGATCGCGGGTTCGAGTCCCGTCGCCTCCGCCACTCAAATTTGTCGTATCAGGTAATAGGTTTTTTCGTGCCGCGGTAGCTCAGTTGGTAGAGCAGGGGACTGAAAATCCCCGTGTCGGCAGTTCGATTCTGCCCTGCGGCACCATCTTCGATTTCAAGCGGAAGTGGCTCAGTGGTAGAGCATCGCCTTGCCAAGGCGAGGGTCGCGGGTTCAAATCCCGTCTTCCGCTCCATTTTATTTAGAGCATGAGTAAGTTGTATTTTCTACAAAGAGGAGAGCTGCAGTAATGAACAAGCTCTCCTTTTTATTTTATAAAAATAGCAGGTAAAAGGAACTGTCTAAACATTCAATAACTTAGTGCTAGGCACTAAGTTATTGAATGTTTAGATAACAAGAATTATTCCTTTCCCCCAGTATATTAATACACATTTTGCACTCTTAAATATGTTGTTGTTCATTAAGGATTGCCTTGACTGTTGAAGCTGGCCGGTGTAGAAATTCTTGAGCCGGGCAAGACTATCTAACCAACTCGCGTATCTCTCTAGGTAAAGTTTGTTAGATAATATTAGTTCAACCTTTAACCAACTGTTTTGGCGAAGAACCATGTTTTTTAGTTTTGCTTAAAAAATTTTTTTTAGAGGTGATTTGTTAGCATGAGATTTTACCTCAAAAGACTTTTTCTTCCGAACATTATTGATAACTCAGCTGGCTAAATAACCCTGCCTGGTTTGAGATATTTCACATGTTAATAACTCGAGAAAATCTCATTCCTTAGGAGATTATTATCGCAAGAAAAAGTTACCCTGCCATTAAATAATTACCGGGCCCCTGGGACTAATATTGGATAAATTAAAACTTGTTGGATAAATTAAAACTTGTATGTTATAATAAAAGGGTTGAAGAGTGCGAACATCCAAAGCATCTTGTATTTTACATAATTAAAATTGAAAAGGGGGAGAACAAGTAATGAAAGCAAATCTGGAAAAACTCGAAAACAATCTGGCGACTCTAAAGATCGAAGTTGATAGAGAGCAATTTGAAGAGGCCATAGAGAAATCCTATCGAAAAAATGTGAAGAAATTTAATATACCGGGTTTTAGGAAGGGTAAAGCTCCAAGAAAGATTATAGAGGTACACTATGGTGAAGAGGTGTTTTATGAAGATGCCATTAATTATATATTGCCTGAGGCTTACGCGAAAGCGGTAGAAGAAACAGGGATTGAACCTGTTTCCCAACCAAATTTTGATATTGTTAAGCTGGAAAAAGGCGAACCCTTTGTGTTTGTTGCCGAGGTAACGGTCAAACCGGAAGTTGAACTAGGTCAATACACAGGCCTTGAAGTTGCCCAAACGGTTTATGAAGTGACAGAGGAGTCGGTGGAGCACGAGCTGGAAAAAATGAGACAAAACAATGCCAGATTGATAGTTGTTGATGACAAACCCATTAAAGAGGGGGATGTTGTAACCCTGGACTTTGAAGGTTTGATAGCTGGCAAGCCTTTTAAAGGCGGTAAAACTAACGATTATATTCTGGAAGTTGGTTCTAATACTTTTATTCCCGGATTCGAAGAACAGTTGATCGGGCTGGAAAGGGGAGCAGAGAAAAAAATACAGGTTACTCTCCCTGAAGATTATGCCGTAAAAGACCTTGCAGGCAAACAGGTGGAGTTTAAAGTTAAGATAAAGGAAATTAAAGAAAAAAAAGTGCCGGTACTGGATGATGATTTTGCGAAAGATGTAAGTGAATTTGAAACTTTGCAGGAATTGAAAGAAGATGTGAAGAATAGATTGATAAAAAGGCGTGAAGAGTTACAAAGAGCTCAGCTTGAAAATGACCTTATTGAAAAAGTTGTGGAAAAAGCGAAAGTGGATATACCCGATGTAATGGTAGAAAACAGAATAAATTCTATGATCAATGACTTTTCAATGAGGCTAAGGTATCGGGGGCTCTCTCTTGACAGGTATTTGGAAATGAATAACCTTGATATGGATACATTAAAAAACAAATTTAGAGATGATGCATATGATAGTGTAAAGACATCACTGGTATTGGAAGCTATTATAAAGAAGGAAGACATCCAGGCAGAAGATGAGGAAGTGGAAGAAGAGATTAAAAAGATGGCAGAAAACTACAATCAATCCGTTGAGGGAATCAAGAAGATGTTGAAGGAAGACCAGATTGAACAAATAAAGGAAAAAATTATTTACCAAAAAACGATTGACTTTTTAATAAAAAACTCTAAAATAGTAACAAAGAAGGTTGGCTCAGGGGAACAAGAGAAAGAAGAAGAGAAGAAGGAAGCAGAAAACAGCGAAAAATTAGAATAGAGAATATTGAAAGGAAAAGGAGGTTATAATTATGAGTGGATTAGTGCCAATTGTTGTTGAACAGACCAACAGAGGTGAAAGGGCCTATGACATATATTCCCGGTTACTAAAGGAACGCATTGTGTTTATTGGAACACCTATTGATGATAATGTAGCAAGTCTTGTTATTGCCCAGCTTTTATTCCTGGAATCTGAAGATCCCGATAAAGATATCAATTTATACATTAACAGCCCTGGCGGTTCTGTTACTGCGGGTCTTGCTATTTACGATACAATGCAGTATATAAAGCCTGATGTCTCCACCATGTGTATGGGAATGGCAGCAAGCATGGGTGCAGTACTTTTAGCGGCAGGTGCGAAAAATAAGAGATATGCGTTACCCAATTCGAGAATAATGATTCATCAACCATGGGGAGGTGTTCAGGGTAAAGCTATTGATATAGAGGTGCATGCCAAAGAGATTCTCCGATTAAGGGAGACGTTGAATGATATTTTAGCAAAGCATACCGGTCAGCTCAAAGAAAAAATATCAACTGATACAGAAAAAGACTTTTTTATGTCTTCAAAGGAAGCAAAGGATTACGGAATTATTGATGAAGTGATCACCAGGAGGAAATAACCGGAAAGGGTGATTTAATGTTTAAATTTAACGATGATAACGGGCAATTGAAGTGTTCCTTTTGTGGCAAACTACAGGAACAAGTCAGAAAACTAGTAGCAGGTCCTGGTGTGTATATATGTGATGAGTGTATAGAACTATGTAATGAAATTATTGAAGAAGAATTTGGTGAAGAAACAGAGATTGACATAGGAGATATCCCTAAGCCCAAGGAAATCAAGGCGATTCTTGATCAATATGTAATTGGCCAGGAATACGCCAAGAAATCCCTGGCAGTTGCTGTCTACAATCACTATAAGAGGATTAATTCTAACAACAAAATGGATGATGTAGAACTTCAAAAAAGTAATATAATCATGCTGGGTCCAACAGGCAGCGGGAAAACTTTGCTGGCTCAAACCCTGGCTAAGATTTTAAATGTACCTTTTGCAATTGCTGATGCAACTTCCCTAACAGAAGCAGGTTATGTGGGCGAAGATGTAGAGAATATTCTATTAAAGCTAATTCAGGCTGCTGATTATGATGTAGAAAAAGCGGAGAAAGGAATCATATACATCGATGAAATAGATAAGATTGCCAGAAAATCCGATAACCCTTCCATAACCAGAGATGTTTCTGGAGAAGGTGTTCAGCAGGCTTTATTAAAAATTCTGGAGGGCACGGTGGCCAGTGTACCACCTCAAGGGGGGCGTAAACACCCTCATCAGGAGTTTATTCAAATTGATACCACCAATATTCTGTTTATATGTGGAGGAGCTTTTGATGGCGTAGAAAAAATCATACAAAAAAGAATAGGCAAAAAATCGATTGGATTTGGTGCATGCATTGAAAGCCGGCAAAACCAGAAAATAGGTGAGATTTTAAGAAAAATACTTCCCGAGGATTTGTTGAAGTACGGGCTTATTCCTGAGTTTGTAGGGCGTGTGCCTATTATTGTTACCCTTGATGCTCTTGACCAGAGGGCTTTGATAGAGATATTAACAAAACCTCGAAATGCCCTTGTTAAACAGTACCAGAAGTTCTTTGAACTGGATAACACCGCCCTTGAATTCACAGATGATGCATTGAAAACCATTGCCAAAAAAGCTATAGAAAGAAAAACAGGAGCAAGAGGTCTTAGAGCTATTTTAGAAGAAATTATGCTGGATATAATGTATGAAATCCCATCAAGACAGGATATAGGAAAGGTTGTTATAACAAAAGAGGTTGTCAGTAAGGGAGGAAAACCCATTATAGTTACTTCAGATCGAAAAGGCAAACAAAAAGAAGAAACAGCTTAAAGTGTGGTTGTCAACCACACTTTTTTTAAAAATTAGCAAATTAAGCCAGGGGACAATCAGGATAAAAACAGTAGTGATGGTTATAATAAGAATGCTAGTTTTTAAGCAGAAGGGAGGTTGATCAGGTAAGTGACCATCACACCTGGCATTCTGGGGTTAATCCAGTTCTTTTTCGTGATAGTGATAGGGCTATATTTTTTGAACCTGCTGAGAAATCAACAGGGTAACAAAATAGCTATAGAAAAAGAATCGAAAAAAGAGATGGAGAAGCTGAGAAGGATGAGGGAGATATCCTTAACAGAGCCGCTTTCAGAAAAAACAAGACCTACGTCCTTTGATGAGATAATTGGTCAGGAGGAGGGATTAAAGGCCTTAAGGGCAGCTCTGTGTGGTCCCAATCCCCAGCACATTATCATTTATGGTCCTCCCGGTATAGGAAAAACTGCAGCAGCCCGTCTGGTTCTAGAAGAAGCCAAGAAAAACCCCGACACTCCTTTTGGGAAGGATGCCAAGTTTGTCGAAATCGATGCTACTACAGCTCGTTTTGATGAGAGGGGGATTGCTGATCCCTTGATAGGGTCTGTGCATGATCCCATTTATCAGGGAGCTGGCCCGATGGGCATGGCAGGAATTCCCCAACCCAAACCAGGAGCTGTTACAAAAGCCCATGGAGGCCTTTTGTTTATAGATGAGATCGGTGAACTTCACCCTATCCAGATGAACAAGCTTTTAAAGGTGTTGGAGGATAGGAAGGTTTTTTTAGAAAGCGCTTATTACAGTTCCGAGGATACAAATGTTCCTCAACATATTCATGAAATCTTTCAAAATGGTTTACCGGCAGACTTCCGACTGGTAGGTGCAACTACGAGAACACCACAGGAAATACCTCCAGCTATTAGATCCAGATGTATGGAAATTTTTTTCAGACCATTAACACCTGAAGAAATAGGTAAAATTGCTGCTAATGCCGCCCAGAAAGTGAACTTCGAAATAAGCCAGAAAGCAATAGAGGTAATTAAAAAATATGCTACCAATGGTCGAGAAGCAGTGAACATCATTCAGATTGCAGGAGGCGTGGCTTTAACAGAAAAAAGAAAGGAAATAACAGTGGAAGACGTAGAATGGGTGATAAACAGTGGTCAGTATTCACCACGCCCTGAAAAAAGGGTGCCTGAAAAGCCTCAAATAGGATATGTAAATGGTTTGGCTGTTTATGGACCCAACATGGGAACTTTGATAGAAATTGAAGCAACAGCTATTTCTACAGAAAAAGGTAAAGGAGAGGTTATTATTACAGGTATTGTGGAAGAAGAAGAAATGGGTGGGAATGTAAGAAAGGTTAAACGCAAAGCTATGGCTAAGGGGTCAGTTGACAATGTATTAACGATTTTAAAATCTTATTTGAATATAGAACCCAAGAACTATAACATCCATCTCAACTTTCCTGGAGGCATACCTGTTGATGGACCTTCTGCAGGTGTAGCTATTGCTACAGCTATATATTCAGCAGTCAATAAAGTTGCCGTTGATAATATTGTTGCCATGACAGGAGAAGTATCTATTAGGGGGTTTGTCAAACCTGTAGGGGGGATTATGGCTAAAATAAATGCAGCTAAACAGGCTGGAGCATCCAAAGCATTAATACCAAAAGAAAACTGGCAGGAGATATTCAAAAAAATGGATGATATAGAGGTTATCCCAGTTACACGAATAGAAGAGGTTATTAAACATGCTATCTACAACAAGGTAAACACATCAGTTTTCCCCACCCATTCATCAGAAGTTGATGTGCTTTCAGCCTCAGGAGTGTAAAATAGCCCGGCCAGATGCCGGGCTTAAAATATATTTAACTCAGGATTGACAAAAGTCTGCAATAATATTAAAATACAATAGCAGTATAAGGGGGGACACTCATGACAAAAATCAGACGAATTCCACTGTTACCCCTCAGGGGAATTTTAATTTTTCCTTACATGGTTATGCATTTTGATGTAGGTAGGGAAAAATCGATAAAAGCTTTAGAAAAAGCCATGTCTCAAGATCAGCTTATTCTGCTTTCCGTCCAAAAGGATGCAAATATAGATCTTCCTGAACCGGAGGATATTTACAGGACCGGTACTGTTTCTAAAATAAGGCAATTATTAAAACTCCCTGGTGATACCATAAGGGTACTTGTAGAAGGTAGCAATAGAGCTTTGATTACAAAATATATAAAAACAGAACCCTACTTTGAAGTGGAGATAAATGAAATCCATGAAGAAGAGCAAGAAAAAACTGTAGAAATTGAAGCTTTAATGAGGGGTGTAGAGGAAAGGTTTGAAGATTATGTAAAGCTGAGCAAAAAAGTTTCACCTGAAATTCTCATTACAATTGATTCCATTGAAGAACCAGGCAGATTTGCAGATCTGATAGCTTCAAATCTGAATTTGAAAATAAAAACCAAACAGGAAATTTTAGAAGCTATAACACTCAGGGAAAGATTGAACAAGCTGTATATGATTCTAAACAAAGAAATAGAGATTCTGGAACTTGAGAAAAGAATTAACACTCAGGTTAGAAAACAAATGGAAAAAACCCAAAAAGAGTATTACCTTAAAGAAAAAATGAAGGCTATACAAAAAGAGCTGGACGAACATGATGAACACACAAATGAAATTCAGGAGTACCACGAGAAAATAAAGCAAAAAAACCTTCCTGAGGATGTAAAAGAAAAAATCTCAAAAGAATTGGACCGCCTTGAAAAAATGCCCCCGGCAGCTGCCGAGGCCGTAGTTATCAGGAATTACATTGATTGGATTCTCGATCTGCCGTGGGCAGAGGAAACAAAGGATCAGCTGGATTTGGAAAAAGCTGAGAAAGTTCTGGAAGAAGATCATTATGGTTTAAAGAAAGTAAAAGAAAGGATTTTAGAATTCCTTGCTGTTAGACAGATGACAGACAGAATGAAAGGACCAATTTTGTGTCTTGTAGGGCCGCCTGGTGTAGGAAAGACTTCCCTTGCTAAATCGGTAGCCAGAGCGTTAAACAGAAAATTTGTAAAATTATCTCTTGGCGGTGTTCGGGATGAAGCCGAAATAAGAGGGCACAGGAGGACCTATGTAGGTGCACTGCCAGGAAGAATTATACAGGGAATGAAACAGGCCGGTTCAAAAAACCCTGTTTTCCTGCTGGATGAGATTGACAAGCTGAGTTCTGATTTTCGAGGAGACCCGGCATCAGCTCTCCTTGAAGTGCTGGATCCAGAACAAAACAATGCCTTCAGTGATCATTTTATTGAAGCTCCTTTTGATTTATCAAAGGTTTTGTTCATTACCACAGCCAATGCAACCTACCGCATTCCCCGTCCCCTTCTTGACAGAATGGAAACAATTTATATAAGTGGCTATACAGAAGAAGAAAAGGTTAAAATAGCAGAAAGGCATTTGATTCCGAAACAGTTAAAAGAACACGGTTTATCTGAAGAAAAGGTCAATATATCTCAAGGAGCGGTTAAACACATAATACGCTATTATACCAGAGAAGCAGGTGTAAGGAATCTTGAGAGGAACATAGCAGGTTTATGCAGGAAATCCGCTAGGATTTTGTTAAAAGAAAAAGATAGAGACAGGATCAAAATAACCACAAGGAACTTAAGAAAATTCCTTGGAGTTCCTAAATACCGATATGGAGAAGCAGAAAAGAAAGATGAAATAGGAGTATCGACAGGATTGGCATGGACAGAAAGCGGAGGAGATATTCTTGCGGTAGAAGTTGCCATTATGAAAGGAAAGGGTAAATTCATTTTAACGGGTATGTTGGGTGAGGTGATGCAGGAATCGGCACGGGCAGGATTAAGTTATATTCGTTCTAAATCCGATGAACTTAAAATTTCAGAGGATTTTTATTCTGAAAAGGATATTCATATCCATGTACCTGAGGGGGCTATTCCTAAGGACGGTCCTTCCGCAGGAATTACTATAACTACGGCTATCGTATCTGCCCTAATTCAGAAACCTGTTTCAAAAGACTTTGCCATGACTGGAGAAATCACACTTCGGGGCAGGGTGCTGCCTGTTGGGGGTATTAAAGAGAAGGTGCTGGCAGCTCATAGAGCCGGGATAAGAAACATAATTTTGCCTAAAGAAAACAAAAAAGATCTGGAGGAAATACCCAACAACATAAAGAAAAAGTTGAATTTCTTCCTTGTTGACCACATGGACCAGGTGCTGGAAAAAACCATTGTGAAGGATGATAGAAATGAAAATTAATTATGCCAGGTTTTTAACCAGTGCTGCATCTGAAAAACAATTTCCTCCTGATAACATGATAGAAATTGCTCTTGTAGGAAGATCAAATGTCGGCAAATCCACTTTAATTAACACCATAACAAACCACAAATCTCTAGCCAAAACCAGTTCTACACCAGGTAAGACCCAGACCATTAATTTTTACGAAATCAATAACAGCTTCAGACTTGTGGATTTGCCGGGATACGGTTTTGCCAGAGTTTCAAAAGCCAAAAAACATAAATGGAAACATTTGATAGAAAGTTGCCTGTTAAACAGGCAAAATCTAAAAGGGGTTATTCAATTAATTGATATAAGGCATAAACCTACTAATGATGATGTGTTGATGTATGAATGGTTAAAATTTTATAAGTTCAAAACAATTATGGTTGCAACTAAAGCTGATAAAATACAACAAAGTCGAATAAAACCAAACCTTGAACAAATAAAAGAGGTCTTACATTTGCATACATCAGACCCATTAGTAATATTTTCAGCAAAGAACAAGGAAGGGAAAAAAGAAATATTAAATCACTTGGGCGAAATCGTTAGCTGGAGTTGACTTTTTTAAAAAATATTGTATAATTACTTTAAAAAGCATAGAGTATTGGCTGTGAAGGGGAGAGTAAAAAGCCTTTTTTTTCTAGAGAGCAGGGCTCGGCAGGCTGGAAGGTCCTGCACTAAAAAGGTTTTTGAAGGTCACCCCGGAGCTTCGGATCTGAAACCTTTAGTAGGATTCGGCGGTGATTTGACCGTTATTTGGATGAAGAGCTCTCTATGAGAAAAAAGGTGGTACCACGGAAGGCAGCCCTCTTTCGCCCTTTGGACGAGGAGGGTTATTATTATTTGAGGAGGTTTTTTGTGATGGAAAAGAACATACCCAAGGTTTATAATCCCAAAGATGTTGAAGATAAATGGTACAATTTTTGGGAAAAACGGGGTTGTTTTAGGGCGGAGGTTGATAAAAACAAAAAACCTTTTTGTATTGTAATTCCACCACCCAATGTAACGGGACAGCTTCATATGGGGCATGCCCTTAACAACACACTGCAGGACATCCTGATACGCTGGAAACGGATGCAGGGATACAGCACCTTATGGCTTCCAGGAACTGACCATGCAGGTATTGCCACGGAAGCTAAGGTTAAAGAACAGCTGGCCAGGGAGGGTTTGAGCAAGTTTGATCTTGGTAGAGAAAAATTTCTCAAAAGAGTATGGAAGTGGAAAGAAAAATACGGAGGAACGATAATTAATCAGTTAAAAAAGCTTGGGGCATCATGTGACTGGAGCAGGGAAAGATTCACTATGGATGAAGGATGTTCTAAAGCTGTTAAAGAGGTTTTTGTAAGGCTGTATGAAAAAGGCCTGATTTACAGAGGTAATTATATGGTTAACTGGTGCCCTACCTGTCAAACAACCCTTTCCGATATTGAGGTTGAACACGAAGAGGAACCCGGCAAACTGTGGTACATCAAATATTTTATAAAAGACAGTGATGAGTATATTCCAATTGCTACCACAAGACCTGAAACAATGCTGGGGGATACAGGGGTTGCTGTAAACCCGGAAGATAAACGATATGCCAGATATATCGGTAAAACCCTTATACTTCCAATAGTAGAAAGGGAGATACCCGTTGTTGCTGATGAATACGTGGATCCGGAATTCGGAACAGGTGCTGTCAAGGTTACTCCTGCTCATGACCCGAACGATTTCGAAATGGGATTAAGGCATCAGCTAAAACCAATAGCAGTAATTGATGAAGAGGGGAAAATGAACGAAAATGCCGGAAAATACCAGGGTATGGACAGGTATGAATGCCGGAAAGCTCTGGTGAAAGACCTTGAAAAGGGAGGCTGCCTGTTAAAGGTAGAAGATTACAGACACAGTGTCGGGCATTGTTACAGATGTGATACGGTGATTGAACCACTCATATCAAAACAGTGGTTCGTCAAAATGAAGCCCCTTGCTGAACCTGCTATCAGGGTTGTAGAAGATGGCGAAATAATATTTGTTCCTGAAAGATTCAAAAAAATATATATCAACTGGATGGAAAACATCAAAGACTGGTGTATATCCCGTCAATTATGGTGGGGCCACCGAATTCCTGCATGGTACTGCCAGGATTGTGATGAAATAATTGTATCAGAGGAAGAACCTGTTGAATGTAAAAAATGCGGCAGCACAAACATGGAACAGGACCCTGATGTGCTTGATACCTGGTTCAGTTCTGCATTGTGGCCCTTCTCCACCCTGGGCTGGCCGGAAAAAACTCCGGATTTAGAATATTTCTATCCAACTTCAGTGCTGGTTACTGCATATGATATTATCTTCTTCTGGGTTGCCCGAATGATCTTTTCAGGCCTTGAGTTTATGAAACAAAAACCCTTTGAGTATGTAGTTATTACCGGGTTGGTGAGGGATGCCCAGGGTAGAAAGATGAGCAAATCTCTTGGAAACGGTATCGATCCTTTAGAGGTGATAGATAAATATGGTGCTGATACCCTTCGCTTTACTCTGAGTACGGGTAATGCTCCCGGAAATGATTTAAGGTTTTACTGGGAACGGGTTGAAGCCAGCAGGAATTTCGCCAACAAAGTGTGGAATGCTTCCAGGTTTGTGTTGATGAATTTAGAGGATTTTGATGGAGATGTCCATGTTTCATACGATACTTTAAGCCTTGAAGACAAATGGATTTTGAGCCGCTACAATACCATCGTAAAAGAAGTAACCAGGTCTCTGGACAGCTTTGAGATAGGTATTGCGGCTCAAAAACTGTATGATTTCATCTGGAGTGAATTCTGTGACTGGTACATTGAACTGGTAAAAAGCAGGCTGTATGGCAATGATGAAAATGCTAAAACTTCTGCACGCTACATCCTTTGCCATGTAATGGATGGAACCATGAGGCTGCTGCATCCATTTATGCCTTTTATAACGGAGGAAATATGGCACCACCTGCCGACAGCAGGGGAAAGCATTATGATTGCTCCATGGCCTACCTGCAATGAAAACATGATTAATCCTGGTGCAGAAAAAGAAATGAATCTAATAATGTCTGCAATAAGGAACATCAGGAACATTCGGGGAGAATACAACGTGCCTCCATCGAAGAAAGCCAGCGTTATCTTTAGGATTACTTCAGATAATACCAGAGAGGCCATTGAAAATGGATCAAACCATATTAGGAACCTGGCTAAAGTTGATGAAATCCAATACATTGATCGGCATGAAAAAGCTCCTGAAAAAGCATTAACCGCCGTGATAAACGGTGGGGAAATATTTATGCCAATTGAGGATTTGATTGATATTAAAAAAGAGAAAGAACGGCTTAACAAAGAAAAAGTTGCTCTGGAAAAAGAATTGCAAAGGGTTAATGCGAAACTGTCCAATCAGGGTTTCCTGACAAAGGCTCCAAAAGAAGTTGTAGAGAAAGAAAAAGAGAAACAAAAAGATTTTGAAGAAAAGCTCCAAAAAGTTCAGGCAAGACTTGAGAAACTAGGATGATGATGTATGGAATATAAAGATGCTTTGAATTATATAAACAATCTGGACAGGTTAGGTATCAAACTGGGTTTGGAGCGAATGGAAAGCATTTTACAATTTTTAGGCAATCCTCACACCAGATTCAGGGCTATTCATATAACGGGAACAAATGGAAAGGGTTCTACAGCTGCTTTTATCAACTCCATCCTGATCCACCATGGTTTCAGGGTGGGACTGTTTACTTCTCCTTACCTGGAAAAATTCACCGAATCAATTAAAGTAAATGGAACGGAAATTAAAGAAGGCCGAGTTGTTGATTTTGTAAAGAAAGTTAAACCCGTAACAAAAGTATTGACACGCAGAGGTCTGGGGGACATGACGAAATTTGAGCTGATTACAGCTATGGCCTTCGACTATTTTGCTTCAATGAAGATAGATCTGGCAGTAGTTGAGGTGGGATTGGGAGGCAGGCTGGATTCAACTAATGTTTTGAAGGATAAGGTCTGTGTTATAACTCCCATTAGCCTGGATCATAGAGATGTTCTTGGTGAAACCCTTGAGGAGATTGCCCGTGAGAAAGCGGGAATTATAAAAGAGGGAAATCCGGTTGTATCCGGCAAACAATCATTGACAGTGAAAAGGGTTCTGAAGGAGAAAGTCAAAAAATCGAAAACTCGAATCTTCTTTCAGAGTAAGGATTTTAGTTACAGGCGGTTGAGTTTCAATTCATCATCAGGCCAGGTGTTTGACTACAGCGGTCTCAATATCAACCTTCAAAAGCTGGAGATCAGCATGAGTGGACTTCACCAGGTTGAAAATGCTGCACTGGCTCTGGCTGCTGTAGAGTGTCTGGCTGAAAAAAACAAATTTATAGTAAGGAAAAAAGCTATCAGGGATGGTTTAAAGCATACCCGATGGCCCGGTCGTTTTGAGGTTGTATTAAACAATCCAAGGGTTGTGCTGGATGGTGCTCACAATCCCCATGGAGCCAGAGTATTACGAAAAACCCTTGAAGAACAAGAATTTAACAGGCTGATTTTGGTAATAGGGATGCTAAAGGATAAGGACTACAGCAAATTTGTTGATATAATTGCACCTGTTACCGATATTGCAATAGTAACGAAACCCTCGAATAAGAGGGCCCTGGGAACGGAAATTTTGAAAAAGGAATTTCAAAACCATGATATTGTGACGGAAACCCGGGAAAGTATTTTTGAGGCAGTTAATAGAGCTTTACAGATAAGCAGGGAAGGAGATTTGATCTGCATAACCGGTTCATTGTATCTTATAGGTGAGGTACGAAAGGAGTTTTTGAGTAACAAGTAACATTTTTTCTTCCCCCTGAATATTATATGTTTTAGGATATGTGCAGGGAGGGGAAAAGGGTGAATGCACAGGAACTCATACGACAGATAGATGATGCCCTGGAAGAACTGCGCCTGGCTGAAAAACATTTTGATATGATAGCAAACAAAGCGGAATTAATCGATAATGCGATTATGCAAATTATTATTGCCAAAAACAATTACATGTATCTGTTAAAACAGGCGAGAAAGTGTGGAGTTGAAAGAGATAAAAAGCAGATGTATTATGACCTGTTAATGACCGAATAGAGCTGCCAGTCAGGGCCATGTATCCAAAATCCAAATTGGAGAATAATTTCTAGCAGGGTTCTTGCCCTGACTTTCCCTTGTTCCGTCTTTTGAGGGCGGGTGAGGTGCTTTTTTTGGTGCGCCCGGCATGGGCGGTAGCTTGGCGGTGAAAGTCCGCTATGGGCTTGGCAGTGGGAACCATTAGCCAAAGGCAAGGGTGGCCACGGCGACGTGGAATCCCGGCACTCAATTAACTTTTGAGTGCCGGGCATACAGTAAATGCGGCGGGTATATGGGATGAAGGCTGCCGTTCTTACCCGGGGAGATCTGACAGATACGCCTGTGATGTGCAGCTGAACCGTCAGAGGTCAGCAGAGGCCATACTACCAGTAATGGGAAGGGCCGAACAGCAGATTGCGGTGTGTTTGAATGCATCGTTAAACCAATTTTGAAGCAGACAACCCAGAAATGGGGCTACCTGTTTGAAGCAGGGAGGAACTCCGAGGTATAATAGGAGCGCTGAGCAGGTTTTGGTGGCAAACAAGCAGAGCCAGGCATAAGCCTGACTCCACTGTGTTATCTGCTGAACCGCCTTATACCGAATGGTTGATGACGGCGGTGTGAGAGGTCGGGAAAATTTAATTTAATTAATTTTCCCTCCTACTCGATTTTATACGCTTTGCTTTGCCTTGGCAGACAGAGCCTTTTCCTCATCAATTGGTTCGGAAATGAACCTGAAGATAATCAGAGATACGGCTGCTCCGAGCACGATGTTTACTATAGCAGGCAGGCCTATAATTACACCGATGTATCCTACCACGGCACCGATGGCTGCCAGAACGGCGTAGGGCACCTGGGTGTTAACGTGGTCTACATGGTCGGCTCCGCTGAACATGGAAGACATGATAGTTGTATCCGAAATGGGACTGCAGTGGTCTCCAAATACCGCTCCGGCAAATACCGCACCAATGGTTGCGAACATGTAAGTCATTGGATCTATTCCAGCAGAGGCCGAAGTACCGTAAACCAGCGGCACAACGATAGGCATGAGCACGGCCATGGTTCCGTAAGATGTTCCAGTTGCAAAGGAGATGAGGGTGCCAGTTATGAATGTTATCAGCGGTATAAGAGCCGGAGTAAGGCTACCCTGTGTTACACCTACGATAAAGTCGGCAGTTCCTACGGCCTTAATGGATGAACCGATTCCCCAGGCAAATATCAGGATCAATGTTCCGGAGAATATGGATTTCATACCCTCTAAATAACCCTGAAACAGCATATTGATGGGCACAAGCCTCTGCGCTGCATAAAAGATTATCGTGAGGGCTACAGCACCGAAGGATCCCCAAACCAGGGAGTAGGAGCTGCTGGCTTCACCTATGGCAGTGGCGATAGATACTTCAGGGTATCCCCCCGTCTTAAGCATCATTGTGAAGATAAGACCGACAAGCAGCACCAGCGGTACCACGAAATTGATAACCCTTTTGGGGCAGTTTTCCGGGCACGCGATTTCATCTGTTTCAATTTTGAGAAGGGGAGTTGCCCCATCCCTCAACAGTTTACCGGTTTTACGGGCCCGCCTTTCAGCCTTCAGCATGGGACCGAAATCCCTTTCCGACAGCACTATATATGTCAGAAGCACAAGGGCAATGATGTTGTAAAGCACAAAAGGCACGGATTTAAAGTAGGCCATGTATGATGAATATGAGATGTTTAAGGCCTCAAACTGGGAGTGAATCTGCCCGACCATGTAGGCAATCCATGAGGAAATACCTGCTATACACGCTACAGGAGCGGCCGTCGAGTCTACAATGTAGGAAAGCTTTTCCTTGGAAATTTTGTAATCGGCGGTAATGGGCCCCATGGTGGTGCCTACAACAACCGTGTTAACATAGTCCTCAAAAAATATTATGAATCCTGCAATTTCAGTTGCCAGCAGAGCACCTTTTGCCGTTTTGATTTTGGAGGTAATCCAGTTTACGATGGCATCAATACCTCCGCCGACACGCATAACTCCTACGAGACCGCCCATGGTCAAACTTGTGAGCACGATCCTTGCTCCCCACGGGTCTCCCAATGAGTTCCATAGAAACTCAACGCTTTTACCGAATCCGGTAATGGGATTCCAGCCTGATATCATTGTGCCTGCAATCCATGCACCGATAAACAGGGAAGGGATAACCTCCTTGGTAACGATAGCAAGGGTTATGGCCACTAAAGGCGGCAGCACGGATAGAAAACCGAAATCAGGTTTGGGCTTTTCTGCTTCTGCTGCAAAAACGATGTTAGCAGCGAGAAGCAGCATGACAAGGGTTAATACAACAACGGCAGTTTTCTTTGAAAAACCAAACGATCTCAAATTATTCCCTCCTTTTTATATTTTTGCTAAACTTCAGAATTTTTAACTTATACGTCTGCCCACCTCCTTCCGGTTATATTATCTAAAAGCCTCGGGATACAGAAACCCCGAAGCGATTAAAGCCGTTTTTCCTAAAAGCTCTATACTGCAAAACCTGTTTTCACTTCTTTTGAAAGTTACCCAGAGCCTACCCCCCGGGGTTACAACGGTTACGGGAGCTGACACAAAACTATTTAAAGCGGCAACGACAGCACTGGCGGTAGAACCGGTACCGCATGCCATTGTTATCTGTTCAACTCCCCGCTCATAGGTGATAACCGATATCGTTTGATTATCTATCAATTTAACAAAATTTACATTAGTTCCTTCTGGGAAAAGCTGTGTATTATACCGTATTTTTCGTCCTGATTCGGTCAGTTTTTCAGTGGTGAGGTTGTCTTCCAAAAAAATTACACAGTGAGGCACCCCCAGGTAAAGGCTGTAAAAGCGGTAATCCATGTCAAGTAATCTTAGTTTTCCCTCCCTGATGTGTTGTGCATCAACATCGGGAAGCTTTATACCCACCTCTCTCCCGTGAATGGCGGCCTCTATATTGCCTGAAAGGGTTTCAACCACCATATTTTGCTGAGCAATTCCATTTACGTAGGCATAACGGGCAATGCACCGAGCGCCGTTTCCGCACATCTCCCCTTCAGAGCCGTCAGGATTAAACAGCCTCATTTTAAAATCGGCCGCTGAAGAATTTTCTAATAAAAGTACGCCGTCTGCTCCCAGGGACTGCTTCCTTGTGCACACCTTTGCGGAAAAACGGGATAGTTCCTCTTCCTTTAAAACACTATCCCTGTTGTCTATCACTATAAAATCGTTTCCACATCCCTGCATCTTTGTAAATTTGATATGCATGCAGTTCCCTCCCCGGTTCGGCCTATACCAGCCTCAGAATAAGCTGTTCCCTGTCTCCATAAAGGTAGTCGAGGGGAGGTATTTCAATCATTGTATAGCATCCGGGAGCCTGCCTCATGGAAGCCCTTGCCGCTGAAACCATTACCTGAGCCGTAGCGGCAGGATTTGCAACGGACATTTTGAATTCAATTCTCTGATTGTGGGTTTCGCCCGAGACCCCTTTTCTTTCTATGTGCACTCCATGCCCCATATCTATAAGGGATTTTACGTCGGCTACTTTGAAAACATGGGTTTCATCATGAGCGAAATAGGGATCTCTTAAAATTGTATCCTTAACTTTTTCAAAATCTGTTCCTGGCTTTAGCTTAACATATACCATGCGCTTATGAAGCCCCTGACCCTTCGGGATGGTTATCGATAGGGCATCCTCTACACTTTCTATAGCTTTTACGGCCACGGTGTGGCCCATGCTCATGCCCGGTCCGAAATTGGTGTATGTCAACCCCCTCGGGGCAATGGATTCCATTAAAGCCCTGACAACCGAATCGCTTCCCGGGTCCCATCCTGCTGAGATAACTGCAACCCTCTGAGTATTTTTGCATACAGCATCAAGGCTTTGCTTCAGGTTTAAGATCGATTCACCATGTATATCGTAACTATCTACGGTGTTAAGCCCCATTTTCAGGTATTTTTTAGCCATTTCGGGTACCGCCCGGCTGGGAATCCCCAGAATTACCACATCTACCCTGTCCAGTTCACTTATATCCTTTACTACCGGGCTGTCGGGAACCTGGCGCTTTACTCCAGGGATTTTTGCCGGATTGCGCAGCACAACACCAGCAAGTTCCATATCGGGGCTTGTCCTGATAGCTTTTACGGCTTCTCTGCTTACATTGCCGAAACCGAGAACTGCAACCCTTATTTTTTTCATATGGCTGCCTACCTCCTTGAAGCTCAGTTTTAGTATTTCAGCGCTGCTGTTTAAACAATAGCAAGAATCATACCAAAAAAGACCTGCCCCTTAAATACCCGGTTTAACGGTGCTCGGTCCAAAAATTGACTGAATAATCTAATAAATTAAGTTCGTTTTTGTGAACATTTATGCGCCTGTTTTTGCTTTGGCCTTTTGTTTCGATATCATTTAAGTTCGTAAAAACGAACAGGCAAGTTCGTTTTTGCGAACTTTATTTAATTCTGTATTTCTTAACCTTTTGATAAAAGCTGGTTTTTCCGATTCCCAGGGTTTTAATAGCCTCCTTTCGGCACCCCCCTGTATAATCAAGTATCTTTGAAATAAGCTGGCGTTCCGTCTGCTCCACGGCTTTTTTTAGGGGGCCAATCCTGATGACGCTTACCAACTGATCAACACCTGCCATTTTTTTAAACCCTTCGGGGAGGTCGTTAACGGTAATAGTGTTACCTTCACAAACATTTATCGCCCTCTCGAGCACGTTTTCAAGCTCCCTAACATTTCCCTTCCAGCTGTAGAGTTTTAAAAGCCGCATCACATCTTCGTTGACGTGTTTAGGACCTCGCTTCAGCTTTTCACAAAGTTTTGGAACCAGAAACCTTACAAGGTGAGAGATATCTTCGGGCCGTTCCCTGAGAGGAGGAATGGTTATGGGGAACACATTAATTCTATAATAAAGGTCTTCTCTGAAAATGTTTTGAGCTACCAGTTCTTCCAGGTTCTTATTGGTGGCACAGATAATCCTTACGTCTATCGTAAACGGGTTTAATCCTCCTACCCTGGTAAAAGACCTTGTCTGCAGAAAGTGCAGCACTTTAGCCTGCATGGTAAGGGGAAGTTCAGCTATTTCATCAAGGAAAACGGTGCCGCCGTGGGCTCTCTCCAGCAGTCCGGGTTTTCCTGAAGACAGCGCACCGGTAAAGGCACCCCTCTCATACCCGAACAACTCGCTTTCAAAGAGGTTTTCGGGAATAGAAGTACAGTTGATGTATACGAAAGGCCCGTCTCTTCTGGAGCTTGACTGATGTATGGCCTTTGCAAAAAGGTTTTTACCCGTTCCGCTTTCTCCTAAAAGCAGCACGGTAGAATCAGATTCGCTGGCCCTGCATGCCAGATTAACCGCATCCTGAAGCTTTTGGCTTACACCGATAATGTGTTTAAAGGCCTCTCTCTGAACCCTGGTTCTTTCAAGCTGCCTCTCAAGGTGCTGTATGGATTCGATAGCCTTGTCCCTTTCAAGCATCAGGATTTTAAGCTCCCTTATATCCTCAACCTTCAGCAGCGCCCCTGTTACACTTCCGCTATCCTCAATGGGGAGTATACTACACCTTACTGGAATTCCGTTGATTATCGACTCTTTAAGTATCACCTTCGGTGCCCGACCGGCTGCAACCTGTGTCAGCCTGTCAATGATGTCCGAATCGGGGTGGAAAATAGAAATGTGCCTGTCATACATTTTGGGTATTTCTGCATCGGGTCCCTTTCGGGTATAGCGTTTACCGTTTAAAATGCTTTTTATGTCTTCTTTGCGGGCAGTGTATCCCCTCGTCTGGTAAAATTTTATCTTTAGGGATTTCCCACTAAGGATTACCGCGTGTCCTGCCGCAATGGAGTAGAAAAAATCGAAGCAGTGGTCGTTCGCCCTTATGCCAAGGCGTTTTTCATTGAAATCAATAAAGGCCTCAATAAAGACGCCATTCATAGTTTTGCTGATGCTGAGGGGTGCATTTTTGGTCTTGGCTGTTTTAAAACAGGTAGTGCCTGCCCGGGCTCCCATTACCCCTATGGCAACAACGGCATCACCCGCTGCAATCCCTTCAGGATCAACGCCTATTTTTCTTAAATCATCGGGTTTCAGGTTGCCGTCGTCCTTTCCGAGACAGTTATCAGAAATGACAACTATATCACCGTTTTGTATAGTTCCCTCCTCATGCCCCGGGCCTATTCTGGGGTCAATTCCAAAGATACGGGCAGCTTTTTGATTGTATACCTTAATAAGGCCTTTGCGGTCAATTACAATCAAGCCCTGGTCTATGGCATCAATGCCTGCCATTAAAAATTTATCTAAATGAGACATGATCTTTCCCTCTCACTGTTTGCTATAAATGATTTTGTTCTGGTATAGGTTCTATAAAAAATCGTTTTTTCCTGCAAACAAATTCAAACAAACCGGGCTTTCAAAAATAAAAATATCCTAAACAATTGAAATTTTAAAGATTACCTTTATTCCCCCCCTCCACACATATCTGTCTTATGAAGCTGGTCCGCTTTGTTTTTAGTAGTCTATTTTCAGGGCTTTCATTCTGTAATAAAGGGTGGTTCGCGGTATGTTCAAAGCTCTAGCTGCTTTAGCTTTGTTATAGGAATATTTTTCTAAAGTCCTTATTATTGTCTGCCTTTCAATTTCATTAATCATTCCCTCTAAATCCTTTTGGTCCTTTTTGCAGTTTGCCTTTTTGCTGTTTAGCAGATGTTCGGGGAGATACTCTTTATATATTTTGCCGTTCTGGGAGAAGACTACCAGCCTTTCTATTATGTTTTTAAGTTCCCTTACATTTCCCGGCCAGTGATATTCTTCAAGAATTTTAAGAATTTCGCTATCAATATTTTTAATGGGTTTGTTATGGGTTCGTGTAAATTCTTTGATAAATTTGTTTGTAAGGGGTATGATATCTTCTGGTCTTTCTCTCAAGGGAGGTATTTCGATAGCCACCACATTAATTCGATAAAACAGGTCTTCCCTAAACTTTCCTTCCTCAACAAGTTTTTTTAAATCCTTATTGGTTGCTGCAATTATCCTTACATCAACCTTAACGGGTTTGATTCCCCCAACCTTTATAAAACTCTGGTCCTGCAGCACTCTCAGGAGCTTGGCTTGCATGCCCAGCTGCAGTTCTCCGATTTCATCCAAAAAGAGGGTTCCACCGTCTGCTACTTCAAATATACCGGGCTTTCCCGTTTTTTGTGCTCCAGTAAAAGCTCCTTCTTCATACCCAAAAAACTCACTTTCACAAAGGTTGTTTGGAATTGCACCACAGTTCACCTTGATCATGGGACCATTCCTGCGTGGACTGTTTTCGTGAATGGCATTCGCCAAAAGCTCCTTACCGGTACCGCTTTCTCCCTGAATCAGAACAGTTGCATGAGTAGGAGCTACCCTCTGAGCAAGGGTGATTACTCTTTCCATTTTTTTATTGGATGTAAAAATATTTCCAAAGGTGTATTTTTCTTTAGAAATTTCTCTTACTCGTTCTTCAAGATAGTTGATTCTCATATTTGCCTCATTTAATTTCTGGTTAAGTTGGGATATGTTTGATAAGTCCTTAATTGTAACAACTTTGTTTAAATGCTCGCCGTCGAATTCAAAGGAAATAGCATTCACTGCAAAAGTTTTTTTATCCACATTGAAAACAGCATTTTCAAAATCACCTTTGGCTGACAGTATTTTTTTAAGAGTTTGTTCAGGAATAATTTCTTCGATGTTTCTTCCCTTTAAGTTTTCCCCTTTTGCATCAAGCATGGATTCCAGTGCCCTATTCCAGTACATTATTTTTCCTTCGGGGTTGACAATACAAACCCCTTCACTTATTGTGTTTAAGATCGTCTGAAGGTAATCTACAACATTCCACAACCTATCGGAAAAGCCATCACAAATAGACTTAACAGTCAGAATACCCAAAATATTACCGTCTTTATCCACAACAGGTGCTCTGCCTATTCCAGCTTTTCTCATTTCCTCTCTAACTTTCAACAAATCTTCTTTGGGTTTGCGACATATTACATTGGGTGTCATAATGTACTTAACTGGTGTATCTCTGGAAATACCTCTGGCAAGGTTTTTGGCAAGGTCGTTTTTTGTTATGATACCTACAATTTTCTTTTCATTTACTACGATAACCTCTTCCTGTTTTTGAAGAAGCATTAAGTCATTTAATTTTTCTATTGTAGTATCTGGAGAAATTGTTACAACTTCTTTGCTCATGGCCTCTGATACTTTTATTTTAGTAAGGTAGGAAGAATCCATGTTTTACACCTTCTCACAACAAAAATTTCATAAGTTTAGTTGTATTATTTCAATAACGTATGCGTAAAATCCTTTTTTCAAAAATAGAAAAAGGATAAACCCCTTGGGGCTTATCCTTTTCCGTATTTTAAAAATGTATTGCCTGTTGCAGTGAAGCTAAAGCGGATTCCATTATGGTTTCAGCTGTAGTAGGATGGGCATGGATGGTTTTAGCAAGCTGTTTAACAGTCAGGTGGTTTTTCATAGCCACAGCGATTTCGTGAATCATATCCGTAGCGTGGGGGCCGACGATACAAGCGCCCAGTATTTTGTTATCCTGAGCTGCAATGATTTTCACAAACCCTTCTTTCTTGCCAAGGGTAAGGGCCTTGCCGTTGGCGCTTAAAGGGAACATGCCAACTTTAATTTTGTATCCTTCTTTTACAGCCTGTTTTTCTGAAAGACCTATCACTGCAACTTCGGGGTTAGTGAAGATGGCACTGGGTATTACACTGTAATCCATTTTGTGTTTGTTTCCCATAATGTTTTCAACGGCTGTAATACCTTCTTCAGAAGCTACATGAGCCAGCATGATGCCGCCGTTTACATCTCCTACTGCATACACGTTTGGCAGTGTTGTTTCCAGAAAATCATTAACCTTGATGGCTCCCCTGTCCAGTTCTATACCAACTTCCTCCAGGCCTAGTCCTTCTATGTTGAACTTTCGTCCTACGGAAATAAATACCTTTTCGCCATAAATGTTTTTAATACTTTCATTCTGATTTACAATCACTATATTGCCGCCGTTTTCCACTTCCTGAATTTCTTCTACTTGGGTGCCGGTTAGAATCTTTATGCCTTTGGATTCAGCAATTTTTCTGATAAGGTTTGAAGCATCTTCATCAATATTAGGCAGGATGTTTTCCATTAGCTCTACCACCACAACTTCGACTCCGAAGCTGTTTAGAATAAACGCGAATTCCATGCCTATTACTCCACCGCCAACTATTACAATGCTATTGGGGAGGGAAGTGGCTGTTAATATTTCATCGCTTGTTATAACGTTAGGGCTATCAATACCTTTTATGGGTAGTTTTAAAGGTTTTGACCCTGTTGCAATGATTGTATTTGCAGCACCGATTTGTGTTTGTGTCTTGATTCCTTCTACAGTAATGGTATCTTTTGCCTCGATTTTTGCCTTGCCTTTTACTATTTCTACTCGATTTTTTTTGAGCAGGCTTTCAATACCACGTGCCAGCATTGATACTATTTCATTTTTACGTTTAATTACTTGAGCATAATCCAATTTGTATTCCTTCACATCTATACCAAAAACCCCTGCATTCTGTATATTATCTAAAATTTCTGCACTTCTAACCAGTGCTTTAGTGGGTATGCACCCCCTGTTTAAGCAGCTACCTCCCAGTTCGTCCTTTTCTACCAGGATTACTTTTGCACCCAATTGAGATGCTCTAATTGCAGCTACGTATCCCCCTGGCCCTCCGCCAATGATACAGATATCAGCCGATTTTTTTTCCTTTCTCTTGTGCAGCAGACTTCCAAAGTAGCTGATATCAACAGCATTTACCTCTGGTGGAGCCTCAATATCTTCTTTGCTGCATTCAATTATGGCTATGGGAGTATCGACTGCTATTTCCTCTCCTTCTTTTTTCAGTATCTCCTTGATTAATCCGCTTACTTCGGCTTCCACCTCCATGTTAACCTTTCCGGTAGATACTTCTAAAAGGGGATCCCCTTTTTCAACTTTTTCTCCCTGAGTTTTAAGCCATTTAATTATTGTGCCCTTTTCCATGGAATCGGATAATTTCGGCATTTTTATTTCAAATTCCATTAGAATAACCTCCTAAAACTCTGCTGGGTAGCTCTGTGCTACCCAGCCTGTTGGATTATTTATTTTTCAAATTGTTGGTTTATTTTTCGAATTGTGGAGCAAAAGCCTCGATGGAATCTTTTACTAGAGATACGGCATATGCCATTGAAGGTCCGCCGCCAAAAGCTACAGCAACCATGGCTGCCTCGATTATTTCTTCACTAGTAGCTCCTGCTTCCAGGGCTTTATACACATGGAATACGATGCAGTACTCACAGCGGTTGTATGTCCCGATTGCGACACTTATGAGTTCTTTGGTTTTTGTTGAAATTGCACCTTCCTTATAACATTCACCCAAAAGATTCATGAAAGCGTTTGTTTGTTTTGGTGCTTTTTTTCCAAATTCCTGCAGCCCTCCAGTAAATTCCTCAAGAATTTGTTTGGGATTTCTTGTAGCCATAAAAAATTCCTCCTTTGTTAGTGAATTTTTTCATTAGGCATTGCCTATTCAAACATACTTTATAGATAAGCAAACTTCATGCCAAGGTTTTGTAGAACGAAAAAACTCAACCCTGCATTGATAAATGAGGGATTTGACAAGAACGTGGTCAAGGTCGAAGAACGCATTGTGTCGGTAACTCGACATTATCCTGGTCATCTGTCGGATTTCAGACATATCTGAGGAGGTTGTGTTTTTAAATTCCAGTCACAACTAAAGATGATTTTTAATATTATAACAAAGAGATAATTTTTTGAAAGGAGGTTAACAATGAGATTCAGGATTGCTTTGTTGCTTGTGTTGTTGATTGTGCTGATAGCAGCTGGATGCACCCAACCTGCTGCAGAATCAGAGAAACAAACCCAGCGGAAAGAGGATACAGTGGCAACTGAATTAAAGCCCCTTGAGGAACCGGTAGAAGTAACTGTTGGTATGAAAAAAGTAGTGTCTGATGCTGGAGTGTTGATTGGGATGGCAAAAGGTTACTACAAAGAACTGGGAATTACTATTAAACCGGTTCAGTTTAATTCCGGTCAGGAGATGATAAATTCCCTGGCTGCAGGGCAGCTTGATGTGGGGGCTGCGGTTACATCTTCGGGGTTGTTCAATGCAATGCTAAGGGGGATTCCGATAAAAATTGTAGCAGACAAGGGAGTAAATGTTAAAGGTCAGGGTTATTACAGGCTTGTGATAAGAAAGGACCTGGCAGAAGAGATTGAGGGTTATAAAGATTTAAAGGGAAGAAAACTGGGAATTGTTGCAACAGCTTCTCTGGATGAAATCGCTTTAGATAGAGTGTTAAACATGGGCGGGATGACAACCAAAGACGTAGATTTACAGGTGATTAGATCATTCCCGGATATACTGGCAGCTTTAAGTAATGGAAACATTGATGGTGGTATGTTAATAGAACCCTTTATTGCTAAAGGTGTTGAGAAAGGGATTATAGATACATGGAAGGACCCTTCAGAATATGATCCCCATGCTCAGACGGCATTGCTGCTGTATGGCCCCGGCATAATGGAAAAACCTGAAGTAGCAAAAAGGTTCATGGTAGCATATGTAAAATCATTGAGGGATTACAATGATGCCTTTTTCAAAAACAAAAACAAAAAAGAAGTAATCGATATTCTTGCGGAAATGTCTATTATTAAAGACAAAGACCTCTACTATAAAATGTTTCCTGCCGGTCTTAACCCGAATGGATATGTAAGGGAAAAGGGAATTGAACTTGATCTAGAGTGGTATAAGGCAAGGGGTCTGCTTAAAGGAAACAGTCTTACCGTGGAAGATGTTGTTGATAGCTCATATGTAGAATTTGCCAATAAAATCCTGGGAGAGTATTAAGGAAAGGTCGGAAACCTTTAATAGGGTTTCCGACTGTTTTTAAAAAGGAGTGACTTCAATGAATTTGGGGAAAAGGGACCTTTGTCTACTAAAAAGTAAAAAAACAGTGATTATCCAGGAGGAAATGAAGGACGAAAAAAAACTTAAATTCGCAGGTTCAGATGGATTGATTATCAAAACTCTTTCATATCTTTCGCCAGTTTTTTTTCTACTGATCTGGGAACTGGGTGCGCAATTTTCGATAATTGATGTCAGGCTGTTCTCCACCCCTTCTTTTATAATCAAATCAATGATTCCTCTTATTACTTCAGGAGAACTGCTTTACAATACCTTTACAAGTATTAAAAGAATTATTTTGGGTTTGCTCCTGGGGGCGCTGCCGGGGATTATTATAGGTTTATCAATGGGGCTGTTCCCTCTGGTTCGTTCTGTATTAAAACCCATTGTGGCTGCGGCCTTTCCTATACCTAAGATAGCAATAATGCCCCTGATATTGTTGGTGTTTGGCCTTGGGGAAACATCTAAAATCGTGATAATTGCATTGGGAGTGTTTTTCCTTGTTGTGATCAATACCATGGCGGGAGTATTAAACATTGATCAGATTTATCTTGATGTGGCCAAAAACTTTGGTGCCAGCCGCAAAGATTTTTATTTAACTGTGGCACTACCAGGGGCCTTGCCTACAATATTTGCAGGCATAAAGGTGGCTATGGGAACGGCTTTGTTGTTGATTGTTGCTGCGGAATGGTCTGCAGCAGATGCGGGAATAGGCTGGATGATCTGGAGAGCTTATGACATGTTTGACATCGAGAAAATGTTCGTAGGTTTGATAGTGATGTCATTTCTGGGATATTTGTTTTCTTTTTGCATAGATTTTTTAGAAAAGGTAATTATACCGTGGAAAAACCAGGAGAATTAAATAGGGAGGAGCTTTTATGAAAAAAAAAATAGAACTTAAAAACGTAAAGAAAATATTCCGGACACCCAATGATTCGGTGCTTGCTCTGGACAACTTGAACTTGACGGTGTATGAAGGGGAGTTTGTGTGTATTGTTGGACCCAGTGGTTGTGGAAAAACTACCCTTTTACGCATTCTGGCAGGGCTCAGCAAACAAACGGAAGGCCTTGTTTTGGTGTATTCAAGGGATCCCGATAAACCCCTTAACTCTATGGTTTTTCAGGGTGATTCCCTTTTTCCGTGGATGACTGTAAAAGCTAATGTGGCATATGGGCTGACAATGAGAGGGGTTTCTAAGAAAAAACGGGAAAAAATCGCTGAACACTTTATCAAAAAAATGAGTTTGGATAAATTCATGAACGCTTTCCCCCATCAACTTTCGGGAGGTATGAGACAGAGGGTAAATGTGGCCAGGGCTTTTGCCAATGACCCGGAAATACTCCTTATGGATGAACCTTTTGCCTCGCTGGATGAACAAAACAGAATCATTCTTCAGCAGCAATTATTGAAAATTTGGGAAGAAAGCCACAAAACAACTGTTTTTATCACGCATAGTATAGATGAAGCTATTTTGTTAGGAGATAGAGTCCTGGTAATGACAGCTCAACCCGGGCGGTTGAAAGCTGACATAAAAATAAGCTTGAACAGGCCCCGAGAGCTGTCAGGAATAAGGTCTAACCCTGCCTTTATCAGCTTGTATGAAAAAATCTGGCAGTTGTTGAGAGAAGAGGTCCTAAAAGCGAAAAATTGATAAACAAGTAGGGGAAATTTGGTATTGTCGAATATATCTTTTCGAAGAAAGCTTTTAGAAAAGAAAGCGAGGCAAACCGTGTACAGCAAAAACAATTTTGCGATTCTGTTTATGCTGTTTATTACAACTCTAGTATTTTGTGACTATGCCCTTGTACGGGAAAGTAGCCTGTTAATAGTAGAAAAAATAGATGTTTCGGTGTTGTCGGAACACGGTGACAATGATTTTTGGTAAAAACCTTTTGGACAAACCATTATCATTATAATATAATAGTAGGAACTTAATGCTGCCAGTTCCTAAAAGATTGTGGAAACTTCATGTGTGCAGTATAAATGAAAAAGGAGAGCATCATTCCCGGGTCCATCCACTCCGGGAAACTGGGAAGTTTTCGGTTTATTTTCTTTTTACCGATGCCCTGTTCGTGGTATAATACCATTGATGGTTCTTCCTTTTGTTTTGAAAACAATTCTTCAGTTGGGGAAAAGTGCGGTTTAACTAAGGAGGGAAAAATGTGAAAACTACAAAAATAAAGGTTCCAGAAGCTACTGTAAGCAGATTGTCTGTGTATTCCAGATACCTTGAACAGGCTTTAGAAAAAGGAATCGTTACAGTATCATCTGCAGATATAGCTAAAAACGTAGGAGTTACTCCAGCTCAGGTAAGAAAGGATCTGGCGTATTTTGGAGAATTTGGGACCAGGGGTGTAGGTTATAAAGTAGAAGAACTTTTGAAATACATCAAAAAGATTCTGGGTATAAACACAACATGGAATGTAGCGATAATAGGAGCAGGCAATTTGGGGACAGCCCTCTGTAGATATAAAGGATTTCAAAAAAGGGGATTTCATATAAAAGGCGTGTTTGATAAGGATGCAAACAAAATTGGGCAAATAATGTGTAACAACATAAAAGTAAAACATATTGAAAATATTCCCCAGGAAATTAAAAAGAATGATATAACTCTGGCTATTATAGCAGTTCCGGCTTCTGCTGCTCAGGAGGTAGTAGATATTCTTGTTAAATCTGGAATAAAAGGTATTATAAATTTTGCGCCCCAAACTGTTAATGTACCTAAGGGAGTGTTTTTAAGACAGGTCGATCTCGCTGCGCAGCTGGAGGTTTTAACCTTTAACTTGAATGAAGAAGTGTTGAAATAAATCGATTAATTTTTCTAAAGCCCGGCCAGCTTTTTATTTGACCGTGTTTGTGAAAGGTCAGTTTTTTTGTTCATGCAAAAAAAAACGAAACAATCTGGATTAACAAATAATTTTTTGAGATACTTCTCCAAAACAGTTGGTTAAGGGTTAAGCTAATATATCTAACAAACTTTATCT